>OJAY01000599.1_pt1 | contig 11705 bp, 9 predicted proteins | sample 1590331 | NCBI WGS metagenome assembly OJAY01 (sample SAMN05416835, study PRJEB24817) | seawater metagenome | isolation source: Sea water | place: Canada:Atlantic | collected 2013-07 | reverse complement strand
CCGCAATCACCGCCCGGGTTTTAGGCGTAATCACCGCCGCAATCGACTCAGGAGTGATGTTCTGGGTATTCGGGTCCACATCCGCAAACACCGGCGTCGCTCCAGCGTTAATCACCGCTGTCGCCGACGCCAAGAACGTGCGCGACGTTACTACGACTTCATCGCCGGCGCCAATACCCAAACCTTTCAGGGCTAAATCTAACGCCAGGGTGCCATTCGCAACAGCTATCGCATAGTTTGTCCCTGCGAAGGCAGCAAATTCTTTCTCGAATTTACGACTTTGTTGGCCAGTCCAGTAATTCACTTTGTTCGAAAGCAGTACGCGAGACGCCGCATCGGCCTCTTCCTGAGTAAAGGAAGGCCAAGGAGAAAAAGGGCCGTTAAGCATGGAAAACCTCAAAAGACATTAAAGAGAACGGGCGGGCGTACCCACAACTGTCAAATTATTGCTGATATCCGAAACAACAGTGGCACCCGCGCCAACAACAACATCATCACCAATGCAAACACCTTGCTTCACCTGACTGCCAATACCCAGCCAGCTATGAGCCCCCACTCTCACGGTTCCGGCCAATGCTGCTGCAGGGCAAATATGCGAATAGGGCCCGACATGACAGTCATGATCCACACTCGCGCGAGTATTCACGATCGCGCCAACGGAAAGGCAACTATCCACATTTACCACTGCACCCGCCACAATCAACACTCCAGCCTCAATAGTGACGTAGTTACTCACCACAGCAGCAGGGTCAATCAAAGAGACCAAAGGCAAGCCGTTATCCTGAAGCCATTCACACCATTGTTGCCGAACATGGCCATTACCAATGGCGACAAAGTAGCCGTCACAGCCATTAGCGGCCGCATCCTCAGGCACAGCAACAAGCGGCCAGTGTGCATGCGCTCTATCACCTTCGCCAAAACGGACATCCAAAAAAACGATTTGAGGCCAACCAGCTCGTTCAGCAACGTCCGCCACCACCTTACCGTGGCCACCAGCACCGATAACCCCTAACCGTTTAGTCATTGGCACTGCCCGTAAATTTAGACATGGTTGCTTCGCCATCCTGGCTGATGCCATCACGCTTAACTACCTGCCATACTGTCAGGAACAAAATTTTAATATCCAACCATAGTGTGCGGTTCTCTACATACCACACATCCAATTCAAATTTCTCTTCCCACGATAAAGCATTACGGCCATTAATTTGGGCCCACCCGGTAATACCTGGGCGAACTTCATGTCGACGACCCTGCCGTTCAGAATACAAAGGAAGGTATTCCATCAAAAGAGGCCGCGGCCCCACTAAACTCATATCCCCTTTCAGTACATTCCACAGTTCAGGCAATTCATCCAAGCTGGTAGAGCGCAAAAATTGACCAAATGCGGTTAAACGCTCAGCGTCGGGCAGTAACTTACCGTCTTCGCCCTTTTTGTCGGTCATAGTCCGAAACTTGATCATTTTGAACGAGCTTCCATTGATCCCGGGTCTAAGCTGAGTAAATAAAATAGGAGTACCCAGCTTAAAACGGGTTGATAACCCCACGATCAAAAACAAAGGAAGCAACAAAAATAAGCCAGCAAGAGCCGCAATTACATCCATCAAACGCTTCATTGAATTCCCATCTCTTGCAGCATCACTTCATTAACCTTGTGAACATCATATTTCTCTTCTGCAATAGCGCGAGAACGCCCCCCCATCCGAGCGCGGTCATCAGGCGACTCAATAGCGGTAACCATCGCAGCAGCAAGAGCCTGCACGTCCCGCACTGGCACAAGATACCCGTTATCTCCGTTTATAACCGTTTCCCGACAACCAGGAGCATTCGTTGTAATTACAGCACGCCCCATAGCCATGGCCTCCAAAACTGTACGAGGAGTACCTTCACGGTAAGATGGCAAAACATACACACTGGAATGCTGAATCGCTATTCGCACATCTGATAACTTGCCAAGAAACTCTACGGCCCCTTCTGAAATCCACTTATCGAGCTCCTGCTCGGTAATAGCATCGGGATTATTATCGATCCATCCTACCAACAGAAAGCGGGCTTCGGGATAGACACGCTTAACAACCACAGCCGCTTGAGCATACTCCCGGACCCCCTTGTCGCCCAGCAAACGGGCGATCATAAGAAAAACCGGTTGCTCGGGCAAAGGACACACCGAATACTTAGAAATATCAACTCCAGATCCATTGACAATACAGGAGGGAATAGCCGGTGACAGGATTTTCTTCTCGCGAAATAAGGTTTCATCATCTGGGTTTTGGAAGAAAACTTTACCGGTACGGCTAAGTGCAAGCCGATATAGCCTCTGCACGATGTAACGCAAGACTCGTCGCAAACCTTTGGCGTCGCCTGTAAATGCATACCCAAGCCCTGTAACTAGCGCATAACGTTGAGGCACGCCAAGAACCCAAGCCGCAATTGAGCCATAGATGACAGGTTTGATTGTATAGGTGAGCACATACGCTGAACGAACCTCTTTAATTAGCTTTAAAAGCAAAAAAAAGGTTTTTATATCCTGAATGGGGTTAGTTGCAGCTCTTGATAATAGAACATTGTGGACAACGCAGCCCTTTAACTCCAAACAAGCCCTAATTTCGCTATCTAAAGCAAGATCAGGAGCGGCAACGTGAACCTCATATCCCTTTAATAATAGCGCATCAATCAAATCACCTCGAAAATTCAAAAGTGAATCTGGGTAGCTACCTAGCAATAAAAACTTTTTCGAAGACATCAATTACGCTCAACTAAAAAACGTACTTTTTCCCAAAAAATACTTCTTTGATGATCAAGAGCATCAACATAATATTTTTTTGAAAATTCATAATTTCTACGAGCAGCAGCAAGAGCTTTTTTTTCATTGAGCAATAATGATGATATAGAATCAGAAAGCAAAGCTGGCTGATCAGAAGGAACAAGAAAATCATCTCCAAGCAGCTCATTCATCCCACCAACAGAAGTGGCCACAGCAGGGCATCCTCTACTCATAGCTTCGATAAGGGAACGCGGCAAACCTTCGGTTCTGCTCGGCTGGCAATAAATGTCCATTTGATCGATCCATGATAAAACATCACTCCCAGCCTTCCTACCATCGAAGTGCACCCAATTATCTGCTTTGCATTCCATGATGATTTTTTCAAATTGAGAAACGTCGCCGCTTCCCAACACATGCAAACAAACTTCCAAACCAATCCGCTCTCTCATTATTGCTATTGCATCAATGAGAACATCAATACCTTTATAGTTGTTATTATAAGAGCCAATGACACCAATATTAATACTCCCCTCCCCCCAAACCTTATTAATTTTAATTTCACGCTCACTAATTACACGCTCAGGAACTTCAGAAATAACAACGTTAGAGGCCACCCCCACAATAGTCTTTGGAGGAGGATACTTTATCTGCAGTTGCTCAGCTGTCACATAAATAGCCCCCACTGATCTAGAAATCAAAAACCGAGTATAAACATCAAATGCACCTGCAAAAAACAGATAAAAAAAACGTCCTTTTTTTGCATGAGCAATAGCTTCATATGCATCGCCGACCACTTCAACAGCAATTTTCTTTCCAGAAAAAAATACCAAAGGAGCAGCAAGCAATGATAAAAAACAAGGAAGCCTAATAACAATTAGGTCGGCTCTATTAATAAGGCCAATCAATAACTTTAAATTAAACAAAAAATGGCGCACAAGTATCTCAAACCACCCCCTCCCCTTAACAGGAAAAAAATTAACATTTTCAGTTGTTGATATCTGAAGCCCTAAACAATCATCATCATTAACACTTCTTGAAAAGACACTAACAGTTTTAGATATTTTTAAAAATCTACAGAAAACCGAAGAAGGGAACTTCCCCTCAGAGTAAAAAAAACCATTCCGGTCTTTAGCAAATTTATGATCGTGGATAAAAAGGATATTCCTTAACATACAAACCACACTAAATAACGTATTTTTCAGAAACTTTCTCTACCAAATAATTATCATAATCTGCGATCGGAAGATTAAACGGAGAGCACGCATACTTACTTAAAGCTTTAGACATCGAATCAACAGAACCCGGATCAACAAAGTCATCGAAATTAGATTTTGAAAAAATAAACCTTGGACCAACACAGTCAGTTGAAAGAACAGGTATTGACAATATAGAAGATTCGACTATTACATTCCCGAAACCTTCCTGAATCGAAGGTACGACAACGAAAATTGAATTTGATATATACTTCCACGGATTAGCATCAAATCCTATAAAAACAACTCTATTTAAAATGCCCGAACTTCTAGCAATTTTTTTAAGCTTATTAAATTCGCAACCATCGCCAAGCAAAACGAGACAATACTCATCAGGAAGAACAGCAAAAGATTTTATTAAAACATCAAAACCCTTTTCAGGGACAAGCCTCCCAACTGCACATATAACCTTATATTTATCATAAAATAACTTTGCCTTTCCCGTGATCTCCACTTGGCCACATTGCCTAATAACCTCAGCATCAAATGGATTAGGAACAACCTCAATTACATTTTCATCCACCCTAAAGACCTTACAAACGTCACTAACAAGCTCAGGAGAAACCACAAAGTACTTATTCGCAAAACCAAACAGTAGCCGTCCCACTAATTTTCTAGAAATATTAGCAAGTCGCAACCCTCCAGCATAGCGCAGAGGAGAGCTGTGCTCGGTTAAAATCAACCGACCCTTCCATCTAAAGAAAAATTTAACAAATGCGGCTCTAGCGTTAGAGTAAAACAGAAAAGAAATCACTCTTTTAATTTCATTGTGATTAAAAAATGAAGCCAAAGCCAGTAACCCTTTAATTCCTTGCCCTATACAAAAAACAGGAACATTAGCAGGTAGAGATTGTGCCATCTCGCCCTTTTTTTCAAAGGTTAGAATCGCCACTGAAAACCCTTTTTTATAAAAGTGCGCAGCAAGATTCACTAACACTCTTTCTGCACCACCAGGATTCAAAGATTTAATGACGAAAACAAAATCAAAAGCACTCATTCTGGCTTAATCCAGTGATTTAGATCCCTTCCTATCAATTCACTGAGAAGCTCAACATCCTTCCTGTAATAATCCTTCATCTCATTTACAATCTGAGGATCAACAGCCTCTCTCGGTCGCTCCGTAACATTTAGTAAATTAATAATATTAGCAACCCCAAACGAAGGAAAAGGAAGTTTCCTTTTTAAGGAGATCAGCCTAGCCATTATTATTTGAACGAAAGAAAACCTAACACTCTTATTTCTATTAGCAACACCATAGCTAGGATCAAAACAAGGAAGTTCCAAAAAATCAATAAGCCCATCAAATACGCCGTTAGGATTACTAATCAAATCATCAAAAACAACCACATGAATATTCTTCGGATTAACAATAGCAAAAACCTTTTCGAGTTGCCTCCCCAACAAGCAGTACTCTTTATAGTTTAATCTATCCGGATCATTAATACTTTCACCTGCTTTGTACAGAGTTGAAGGACGAGAATCACTTTCTCTCCATGCCGTTGAAAAACAAGTCAAAGCATCCATTCCTTGATACACTCTTTCCGAGTGTAACGAAGGCGCCATCTCTATAGGATTTCTAACAAAAACAATAATTTTTGCACAAGGCTGATAATCAACAATATTTGATATCGCACACGAAGAAAATAAATAATGCGTTGATGCATCACCAATGGCAAAATCTTCATTTCCTGCGGAAGAAAATAGAGACTCATATTCTTCAATAGAGTCGACTCTAGTCATACCGTCACGATTAAAATAATGAATCTCTTTCCGGTCAGGAATAAAAACGTTAGGATGCTGGATCAACCAGTTAAAGACAGAAGTAGTTCCACATTTAGGGGCTCCCACTATAAAAAAATTTGGCTTCACCATTCCCTCTCCTAAAATCCACAAACAGAATTATAAAAATGAAATCAACATCTATAATTTAATATTTTCACTCTCTCATTAACCTACCCTTCTAGGAAAACCATAAATCATTATCGCGTAAAATAGGGCAGGCACAATTGAGTGAATCCAAAAATAAAAGCTATTACTATTTGGCTGAAAGAAAAATAAAGTCACCGTAAACACTGGCAGAAAAAATGGGCTTTCATTGCTTTTCATAAAAGAGTCGCAGACTCGCAAAAAAACTCCAAAGACCAGCCCTACAATGAATACCCCTAATACGCCAAAATTCCAGTACGCCTCTCCAACGTTTCCAGGGGGTATTGAGTTATTAGGGTTGTTATAGATTTTTTCAGACAGAAGCCGACCTCCTGATGCAGGCTTGGAACCAATCATAAACCCAGGAATCGGTGCATAAAAAATTGACTTGTACGATTCACCATATAGATAATCATGATTTAGGGGAACATGGTGAATTATCGCAAATACTCCACTTACTTCGCCAGCATACGAACTTAGAACATCTAACCCGCCAGAAAAACTATCTGAAACCCCCCCCTCTACACTTACCTCAGAAAAATCGTCAACTTTTTGGGTTTGACCTCTAAACTGACCGACAGCACCCAAAATAAAAATTGCGGCAAAAACTCCTAAGAAAATATATTTTAATGGGATATCTCTAATATCTCTGCAGTAAACATAGCCAACAAGAACAAGAGGTATTATTATTCCTGACCTAGAACCCGTAACCAAAAAATTTAACATTAAAAATAATGTTAAAAATAACCAAAACCTTATATTAAGGTTATTTTTATCTAAACCACAAAACCAAACCAGCGCAAAAATAACGGAGGACTTTAGAACTATATAGTAAAACCCTCCAACTTGATTAATTATTCTATCTTCATCCAACATCCCTCTTTGCATTAAAAGCGAGGCCACACTTCCTGCACGAATATAAATATAAAAAAATGACAATAATGATATTAGTCCCACCAGCAAAACAGCCAAATAAAACGGCAATCGCTTTGTATAGGAAAAACCCTGTTTCGATATTGATAATTTAAACAAACCATATGAAGCAACTACTAAGCCCATAAAAATGGCCTCATAAACAATTGACGTAGTTGCCACATAGTTTATTTCGTATCCAGCATTGTCGATTGCAACATGATGACTCAATCCATTTATAAAAATTGGCAACTTCGGTAGAAAAAAACGCACAAGCTCCCACCACACCAAAAAAACACTTAACGCTGAGAAAGCGCCAAAATTATTTATGGAGAAAATAATAGAAAAAAACAAAACAAAAGTATAAAAAATCCCGGACAGCTTCAATAAAACTAAAGATTCTTCCGACGATAAAAAAAACGACCATGCGATCAATGTTACAGAGCAAAATAAGACCGCCGAAATAATTATTATTGATTTTTTTTCTGCACCAGCAGAAACCCGCTTTAATTTTATTTTGCCATGCATTGAATATTACTCTTATTTCTTTAAGTACCATTCCGTAGATTTAGCAATACCATCTCTTACACGCACAATCACTTCGTAGCCCATAAAATCATAGCCTTTACAAATATTTGCCTGAGAATGCTTAACATCTCCAGCTCTAAATTCAACATACTCTGGAGAGGCTCTATAACTAACACCCTCCTTCTCTAGTGCAAGTCGTAAATACTCAAACAACTGGTTAAGACTTGTCCTTTCATTACAAGCGACGTTTACCACTTCACTTTTATCTGTTTCTATTGTTGCTGCAAGAATATTTGCCTGAACCGCATTTTCAACAAAACAAAAGTCCCTACTTGTTTCACCATCACCATTAATATACAAGGTTTCACCTCGCACCATGCCCGCAGTCCATTTTGGTATTACTGCTGCGTAGGCGCCATCTGGGTCTTGACGAGGCCCGAAGACATTAAAATAACGAAGTCCAGTGCTATGAAAATCGTATGTGCGAGAGAAAACGAATGCGTATAGCTCATTGACATATTTTGTCACCGCATAGGGTGATAGAGGGTTGCCAATTACGTTTTCCTCCTTTGGCAAAGCAGGGTGATCGCCATACGTTGAGCTGCTAGCCGCGTAAGTGAAACTTTTAACACCCTCTTCTTTGCTCGCCACCAGCACATTTAGGAAACCATCTATATTGGCTTGGTTAGTGGCTATAGGATCATTGATAGAGCGAGGCACCGAGCCGAGAGCCGCTTGATGCAGGACATAGTCCACACCGCTCACTGCTTTATTGCAGTCTTTCAGATTGCGGATGTCGCCTTCAATAAAACTGAACCGCTGCCATTGCTGCTCTGAAACAAGCCCATGGACCTCATCAAGGTTATGCTGATGCCCTGTGGCAAAGTTATCCAGCCCAACTACCGTTTGATCTAGTTTGAGCAGGGTTTCCAGCAGATTTGAGCCGATGAAACCGGCCACGCCGGTAATAAGCCAGGTTTTTGGGTTAGACTTGAGATCAGCTTTCACTTGTTCGTAGCGGGTAGTCATGTTTCTTCCATGTTTCGTATGTCACTTTCGCGCCTCAAGCGGCGCTCCTACAAACCGTTCGATCTTGCCGTTTCTGCCTCTCAAGGCGAGGCCGCAACGTTGCGGTTCGTTTGAGAGCGAACTCTTACAGGCGTAGATCGACTTGGTCTTTGGGAAGCGTGTATTTCAGGTCGTACAGGACATGTTCGGGCTTGCCAAGACCTCTGATATTGTCTGAGCCCATGGCTTTAAACTGGCTATGACCCACCGCCAAAATAATAGCGTCATAGGTCCCTTGCTCTGGTTGTGATACTGGTATTATTCCGTACTCATGCTCGGACTCAACCGGATTGATCCAAGGGTCATGCACATCTACCGTGATGTTGTATTCTTGCAGTTCTTTGACTACATCCACGACCCGTGTATTACGCAGATCAGGGCAGTTTTCCTTAAACGTTAGCCCCATTACCAAAACACGCGAACCATTTACCTGTATTCGACGGTGTAACATGGCTTTCACCAACTCATTGGTAACATGGCGGCCCATAGCATCATTGATCCGTCGACCTGCAAGGATGACTTCAGGGTGGTAGCCAATCGATTGTGCTTTATGGGTGAGGTAATAAGGATCCACGCCAATACAATGGCCTCCCACTAAACCTGGACGAAACGGTAAAAAATTCCACTTGGTCCCCGCCGCCTGCAACACTTCTTCCGTGTCGATTCCTAAACGGTTGAAGATTATAGACAGCTCGTTGACCAGTGAGATATTCAGATCACGCTGAGTGTTTTCGATCACTTTGGCCGCTTCTGCCACCCTAATGCTGGACGCCTTGTGGGTACCGGCGGTAATGATAGACCCATAAAGTTTATCAACCAGCTCTGCAATTTCCGGTGTGGAGCCAGACGTCACCTTGGTGATAGTCGTCACACGGTGCTCTTTATCACCTGGGTTAATCCTTTCCGGACTATAACCGGCGAAGAAATCTTTATTATAGGTAAGCCCAGAAACGGACTCTAAGACAGGAACACAGTCTTCTTCTGTGGCGCCGGGATACACCGTAGATTCATAGATAACGAGATCCCCTCTCTTTAAAGTCTTGCCGATACTTTCTGAAGCTTTAATCAGCGGCGTAAGATCCGGGCGTTTATGTTCATCAATGGGGGTCGGTACGGTGACGATATAAACATTACAATCATTAAGACTTGCAGGGTCTGCGCTGAACTGCAGTTGAGTAGCACTAGCCAGCTCATCATCGCTAACTTCAAGAGTGACATCATGCCCCGCATTAAGTGCATTAATACGGGGTTGATTAATATCAAAACCCGTGACTTCACGGCACTTACCAAACTCCACCGCCAACGGCAGGCCAACATAGCCCAAACCAATTACGGCCAATTTGATGTCATTCAGTTCCATTTCGTTTTCCAATCCGTTATTTGCTGATGATTGATTGTTCGATTTCCCTTGCGGCTATCCGCCACGTCCGCATTTCGAACGAGTCGTTTTACCGTTTGCTCAGTTCCATCACTTCAAAGCAGAAAAGTTCTCTAGGAGCCCCCCTCCTCAATATTTTCGTGGCCCTCTCCGCCCTTCTACATGGTCTCCAAACTTAGGGCTTTACTTTATTCACTGCTTTTGCCGTACTCATAAGTATAGTAACCGTATTCGGTTGAAGCTCGTCGCTCCATGCAATTGAGAATGGCCCCTTTTATTTCAACATTATTCTGAGCAAAGCGAGTCAGTGTAATATCGACTTCTTTAACACTATTCACACCAAAGCGAGTGACAATTAGGCTGCTGCCGGCCAGCTGGCCCACAATGGCGGCATCGGTTACCGCAAGGATCGGGGGAGTATCCACAAGCACGATATCGTACTGGGCACTCAGTGATTCCATTAGGGTTTTAAAGCGGTCATGCATTAACAACTCTGACGGATTGGGGGGCAACTGACCACGGGGAATAAAGGATAAGTTTTCCATTTGCGTGGAGTAGACAATGTGTTCCTGCTCCACCTGGCCAGACAAATAGTCCGACAACCCTGCGTCACTATTATTTTCAAAAAAACGATGCATGTGGCCTTTACGCATATCCGCATCCACCACCAACACTTTCTGCCCCACTTGGGCAAGCACCGCCGCCAAATTAGCGGAAATGAACGACTTGCCGACCCCAAGACTGGGGCCAGACACCATAAGCACCTTGTTGCTAGCCTCCATCATGGCGAAGTGCAAGCTGGTGCGCAGGCTACGCAGCGCTTCTACGGCCAAATCATTAGGGTCTGTGAGTGTTAATAGCGGTATGGTTTCTTTGCTTTTTTTCCGTTTGCGCCGATGCTTCAACGAGGCAATGCGATCTACTTTCTGTTGGTGTTCGGACAATGGAATGGAGGCATACACAGAGATGCCTTGCTCTTCCAGTTGCTCTGGGCTTTCGATGCCCCGATTAAAAGCGGCTTTCAGCAAGACAATACCCACAGAACCCATGGCGCCCAGCATGGCCGCTAAAATAGCAACCAGTGGTTTCTTCGGTTTAATCGGTGCCGGTTGCACCAAAGCCTTATCGATAATACGCACACTACCGACGGTGCCGGCCTTCATGATCCGCAGTTCCTGCACCTTGTTGAGCAGCCCCACGTAAATTTCCTGATTCACTTCCACGTCGCGCATAAGGCGCAGCACTTCCTGCTGGGTTTCTGGAAGGGCTTTAATTTGGCTGTTAAGTTGCTCTTTTTCCTGGTTAAGAGACGCGCGCTGTTGAACCAGAGTGCGGTAGGCCGGGTGCTCGCGGGTAAAACGGGCTGAGATTTCGCTTTCTTTAATTTTCAGCTCGTTGATTTTTCCTTCAATGGCCACCAGCCGCTCCAGCACGGACTCAGTTTCCAAAGAAAGGTCTACGGATTCGCTTTTTAGGCGGTAGGCATTGAGTTTTTCTTCGGCACCGTTGAGCTTTCCTTTAATTTCGGGCAGTTGCTCGTCTAAAAAGTCCAGGCTGTTTTCGGCTTCCGCCGACTTACGCTTAATATTCTGAAGCAAATAGGTTTCGCTAATGGCATCCAGAATGGCACGTATACGGCCCTTGTTTTCCCCAGTGATAGAAAGGCTGATAATGCCAGTAGACTTCCCTTGCTCGCTAACAGAAAGGCGGCTACGTAGGTCATTAACGGCTTTGGCTCGGGTTTGGTGCACTAGCGATACTGGCTCTTCTCCGAATTCCCATTCACCTAGTTCCAATCTAATCCGTTTGTCTTCGCTCGTGATGGGGATGCCCAACGGGGCACTACCCACTTTTTGCTCATCCAGATAAAGCGTGGGTA
>OJAY01000595.1_pt1 | contig 11745 bp, 13 predicted proteins | sample 1590331 | NCBI WGS metagenome assembly OJAY01 (sample SAMN05416835, study PRJEB24817) | seawater metagenome | isolation source: Sea water | place: Canada:Atlantic | collected 2013-07 | reverse complement strand
CAGCGTCAGATGTGTATAAGAGACAGTTCTAATACTTACCAGCACTAGCAGGCAGGCTAGCATGGCTTTCAAAACGCGAACATTCACTTTTTGGCCGAGTTTAGCACCGATGTTCGCGGTAATCATCGACGTTGTTACAATTCCAGCCATCGCGGGCAAATATACATAACCTAAGCTGTATTGAGGTACATCTGGCGCGTCCCATCCGGTAATGACAAAGCTTGCAGTACCAAATAAGGCAATAACCAGCCCGCATAACGCCGCACAGCCAATGGCTGAACGCACGTTTACCCTAAACCACACCAATGCAGGCACGAGTAAAGCGCCGCCCCCAATACCCATCAAAGCACTTATCAAACCGGTTCCACTGCCCACCGCGGCAAGAGAAAAACGAGTAGCGGTGTTATCAGACGTCTTCTGTTTGCCGAAGATCATTTGCGCCGCAATCAGTATGACAAGTACCGCAAAGATGTCTTTTAGCAGCTCACCAGATATACGACTGGCTATCTGGGCGCCCAATATGGCCCCAACGGCAATACCAATGCCGGTGAACAACACGATGTTTTTTTGGATATTGCCCAGCCGGTAGTGTGCAAATGCAGATGACATGCTGGTAAATATAATGGTGGAGAGTGATGTGGCAATTGCCACCGGCATCACCGTCTCTGTCGTCATTCCCAGTGTATGCACCAGTAAATAAGACAACACAGGTACAATAATTAAGCCGCCACCAATGCCCAACATACCCGCTAGTAAGCCCACTATCGCCCCTAATAGTACGCAGCAAATTATGATGATAACGACGGGTTCCATTCAGTGTCCTTCACTTCTTTAACGTTGATGAGGGTAGCATAATTGCACCCTACTTGAGCAGGTAAGCCAAAGCCCAATTCTGTGACTTCATGGAAAACGATTTTATTGTTGCAGTGCTGTTCTAGCTAAGTGGCTGACTATCACAAGACATAGCTGTCGAAACACTCGCTGTAGGCGTGTTAGTGACAAGCATCTTAGCTTTAGATTTCATAAGGCACAGGTTTCAAAACTAAAAGCCTGCTAGGCGCCCGCGCGAATGAGCCCAGCCAGTTCTTTTGTTTCCAGGTATTCATTAATGTGCGTGAATACCTCTTGCTGCGAGGACGACGTTAACGCGAGAGAAAGCAGCTGCTTACACTCTGATAGCGTTACTTTACGCAACAGCCAATTGATTTTACGTAAATTAAACCCGTTCATACTTAAACGGCGGTACCCCATTCCCATCAGCAATAAAGCGCCTGCTGGCTCACCGGCAATTTCTCCACAAATAGTGACCGGCGTTTGACTGGCATTGGCTTTTTGCACTATGTCGTAAAGCGCACCAAGCACCGATGGATGATAGCTATTATACAGGCTTGCTACCCGTGTGTTATTTCTATCAACGGCCAACAGGTATTGGGTAAGATCGTTACTTCCCACTGAGAAAAAGTCGACGTATTTAGCTAGCTGCGGCAACTGATACAGTACCGATGGCACCTCTAGCATAATGCCCAACTTAGGACGACTGATCACGTTTTCAGTGCCTGAGGCTTCGTCAGACACTTCTAGAAACGCTTGGTTGATTAACCGCTTTGCTTCAACAACTTCAGATACCGTTGAGATCATGGGCAGCATAATTTGCAGGTTGTTAAGCCCAATATTGGCTCGCAGCATGGCACGTATTTGAACTAAGAAAATCTCTGGGTGATCAAGAGTGAGGCGAATGCCCCTCCAACCCAGAAACGGGTTTTCTTCGTTAATTGGAAAGTAAGGCAACGGCTTATCGCCGCCCACATCGAGAGTACGCATGGTAATGGGTAACTCAGGCGCGGCTTCGAGTATTTGTCGGTATAAGGTAACTTGCTCTTGTTCTGACGGAAAGCGCTCGCGAAGCATAAAAGGAATTTCAGTACGATAAAGCCCTACGCCCGCACCTATTTGCCCGGCATCAAGTTCAACCTCTGCAGACAACCCCGCATTAATATACAAAGACATTCTACAGCCATCGATACTTTCACACGGTTTATCGGCTTCAGCCTCAATTTTTTCTGTAATTGCTGACTCTTCTTCAATCAGCTGTATAAAGTCAGCTTTTACCTCGCGTGCTGGCGAAATGATGACCTCACCAGAGTAGCCATCTAGCAAGATTTCTTTATCTTCAAGCAGCGCTGGCGATACGCTCTGACACCCCATAACCGCCGGTACGCCCATGGCTCTGGCTAAAATAGCGGCATGGGAATTATTCGAGCCGCGAACAGAAATAATGCCCTGTAATTTATCTCGAGGGCACTCGGCTAACATGGTAGCTGACACTTCGTCTGCCACTAGAATGCACGGCCCCGAAATGGCTTTTTCCGCTATTTTATGACCGTTTTGCTCTTGAAGAATGTTAACCAGAATTCGGTCTGACAAATCAATAATATCAATGGCCCGCTCCTGCATGTACGGGTCTTCCATCGCGCGAAAGCGAGCAGCGTAATCTTCTACCACCATTTTCAGTGAAGAGGCGGCATCCCACCCTTGGCGTATTTTTTCTTCTACTTCGCGGCCAAGACTGTTGGCATCTAAAAGATGGTGATAAAGCTGGAAAATTGATTTTACGTCTTCAGGTAGCCCATCATCTAAACGCTGAGAAAGCGTATCGACATGTCCACGGGTTACCTCAACACCTTTTCGATACAGGGCTATTTGCTCAGCCGGCGAGCGGGTTTGCTTTACTACCCAGTTTTTTAAGTTTATTGATTTGTCAGGTGAAAAGCCTGTGCCGATAGCGAGCCCAGGCGACCCCGCTATACCGCGAACATTCTTTTGCTGAGCAATATTCCCCGCAGTATGGGATAAGGTGAGTGCGCCTCGAATATCTGCATTCGTGATTTCAAGAGCAAGCTGAGCCGCTAGCGTCACTAGGAATGCTTCTTCGTCTTCGCTGAAGCGTCGCAGGTCGGTTTGCTGGAGCGTAATAACGCCAAGCACTCGCCGCTGATTGGTAATTGGTGTGCCGAGAAACGCGTTGTAGTTGTCTTCTTTAACTTCAGGATAGTGCTTAAAGCGGGGGTGGTGCTGCGCATTAGCGATGTTAAGGGGTTCTTCGCGCTGCCCCACTAGGCCAATGAGGCCTTCGGTAAAACCAATGCGAACATTTTCAACCGCATCAGGGTGTAAACCATCGGTGGCCTTGAGTATAAAAGCTTTCGCTTCGTTGTCGGCGAGATAGATAGAACAGGAGTCGACATTTAATGTCTGCTTCACCCTAGATGCAAGTCGAAACAACGCGGTATCAAGTGCAGGAATTTGATTCATTTCCTGCACGATACGCTTAAGCGTGGTTAGCATTGCACCTGAGTTACTAGGGGTATTCACCGGTTACTCCTGTTTGTTTACCCACGCCTTCGTTTATCCACGTCTTCGTTTCTTGCCGCGTTTAGTCGAGACGTTGCCCTGACGCTGGGGAGCTCGCTGTTGTGCAGACATAACAACAGGAGAAAACTCCTTCATTACTCTGCGATATACATCACGCTTGAACGACACAACATTTCTTATGGGGTACCAATAACTTACCCACCTCCAGTCATCAAATTCTGGGTGACCAGTCTTTAATACGTTTACATCACGATCCTGACAATCGAGTTGCAGTAAAAACCATTTTTGTTTTTGTCCTATACAAACAGGATTACTACCTTGTCGAATTAATCGCTTTGGCAGCTTATATCTAAGCCAATTACGGGTAACACTTAAAATAGTCACGTCTTTAGACGTTAATCCTACTTCTTCGTGCAGCTCGCGGAACATGGCTTGCTCGGCAGTTTCCCCTTCATCAATTCCGCCTTGAGGGAACTGCCATGAATGTTGGCCATAACGTCTTGCCCAAAATATTTGACCCATTTTGTTGCAAATCACTATACCCACATTCGCACGGAATCCATCGGCATCTATCACATAGACTCCCGGGTACGCAATACTGGTAATATGTTTTCATTCTTCCACAAACTATGCTCCAATCATAGTGTTAATATTCAATGACTCAGCTCAACGAAGGAATTTCTGATAACAATGCTGCCTCCTAAGTCGCCGCCCAACACTCCCGACGAATTACTCACTCGATGTCAGGCTATAGCGGGTCTTACCTTAGGTGAACTCGCTCGTATGGCAAATGTCGCTATTCCAGCCAACCTGCAGCGCCATAAAGGCTGGCCAGGAATGCTGATAGAGAAATGGCTAGGGGCAAGTGCAGGCTCTAAGCCGCAGCAGGATTTCCCAGAGCTTGGCATTGAGCTAAAAACCATTCCCATTGATGCCGCCTTTGCGCCTCTTGAAACCACGTACGTGTGCTTTGCTCCTTTACTAATGCAGCCGGGCATCACGTGGGAAACCTGTAATGTGCGCAACAAATTGCAGCAAGTTTTGTGGCTTCCTATCGAAGGAGACAGACGAATACCCCTTGCAGATAGGCGGGTCGCCACGGGGTTTTATTGGCGACCTAGCGAAAAAGAAGACGATATACTCAGGCAAGACTGGGAAGAGTTAACAGAAAAAATAGTCACCGGGCATGTGGAATCGATAACGTCAAAGCAAGGCACGGCACTGCATATACGCCCTAAGGCAGCAAATGGTAGCGTTCTCACCGAGGCTAGAGGAGAAGAGGGAGAGAAAATTAAAACTCGACCGCGGGGGTTTTATTTACGCAAAACCTTCACCCACCACATTCTTACTTCGGCGTTTGGTTACTAGAAGGCCAATTTACGCTGTTAATAGAGCAGTGCTTACCGCGCCCCTTATTGTCCGCTGCCGTTTTTGGTTAAATGTTTAACTAGGTAATCGCTTAAGAACTTTTCTGAATTCAAACCTAAGCGTTTCGCTACTGCTGCTACCTTGGTGTCGGTGCGCAATAACACCTTCTTGGCGTACTCTAAGCGAAAATGGTAAATAAACCGTCTAAAGCTTTTTTTATCAGACACCCGTAATGCAATCGCAAGAGTCGTTGCATCTAATCCGGCCTCGTCACAAAAATGAGCAATGGTGAGCCGCCTAGCCTTATACGCTTTGCTGTCGATAGTGTGACGCTCAGCCTTAGAGATTATACTGCTCATTTCGTAAGGCGTTGCCTTTCCCTCGTCCAAACGTTCATGATCAAACGGGGATGGCAACGTATTGCGAGCAAACAGTAACGACACCAATATCGATAGCAGTGCCGCGCCTAACATGAGATGGTAATAACTCTCCCACGCCGCAAGCTGAAAAAAGCCAAAGGTGGCTGCAGTTACCAGTAGAATACTCATGAAAGCAATGCCCACCGTAATGCCCATCACGCTGGCAAGGCCTGTTACTTTAAATTCACTAATATCCACCGCTTGCTCAGGTAGGTGTCGGTGGTAGGTTTGCATATGTTCAGTAATCAATATCCCAATTAACAACACGCTAAAGCCTGCTACTAATGGTGCCGCATACGCTGGCCATAACACTAACGGGTCGCCAATGGGAGATGCCATCAACCACCTTTGTTTTTCTGTTGCGGGTATGAGTAATGCCGCTACCTGAAGTAGTGCAGTAATACCCGCAGGCAGCCACAGCCGTTTTTTTGCAGAAGGTTGAAGGTACAGCATTGGCTTTATGGCGCGATAACAACACGTAATAGCAATAACGGCGAAAATATCAGATAAACCATACAGCACAGCAAGCTCGTTGAGCCTGCTCATCCTTAACCATTCATCGGTCATAAATAGCGGCCAGCACAATAGCGCTGCCAACAGCCATCCGGCGCCCTTATTATGCCTTTGCTGGCGTAAAAATAAGCCCAGGCTTAACAGGTAAATAACCAGCAGCAAAAGCACACAATAATCTTGAATCGAAAAAGTCATCACTATCACCTGTCCGTGTGAATTAAAGAAAAAAGGATCTGCGGATTGCACACAGAGAGCTAACTAATGCACGCATTACCAATACACGTCTCGTTGCATTGCTACTTTTCGCGTACGCTCCATAATAATGATAAGCGTAGTCAGTTTCTGCGCCGTCCATTTGCGCAACTCATCCTGAGACTCAACCTCGGCATCATCGATAGATTTATGTAACATTAATAAGGCGTTTAACTCGTCAATACCGGTGAGTAAATCAAGCCACGGCGCTCTGAAATTGCCCCGCTCTTCTACAAATAAGTCGCCAAGTAAGAAACCACTCCACAGGGTTTGACGAAGCATGACTTCCACCGCGGAATAGTTGGCCGGCCCCATGGTTTTATTTAGCGGCATGCTTTGCTGAACAGTCTGCCACCCTTGAGATAACCATCCTTTAGCGTGATCGAGTACTCTATGGTCGTAACCGGTAGAGCGTCCCTGCCAAGGCTTTTGTTGCACCAAACGAATGGCTTCAATTTTAATATCGGTAGCATCGTTATCGAAGAAAAGTTGCTTTGGCTCATGAGCATGCATCAGGCCTGTTTTTCGGCCTTGTAAATAACTCACAATGGCAGGATGTTTACTTAAGGTTTTGCTGAACAGACTTTTTTTAGATAGCAAGTAACGAAGGCTTTGCAGGTCGTCCTGCCAGCTCCATTGTTGCGCATAAGCAATAAGCTTTTTGTGCAGGGCTAGCAGTTCTGGGCATTGCAATATTGGCAAATACAGCGATACGCTTTGCAGTAATAAGTGAATACTTTTCGCTACCTCAGCCAGCATCTTAATAGAGCCGCTTTCGCAAAACACATGTTCGTGATGTTGCCAATGTGATAGGGCTATTTGCACAGCAAGACAGAACGCGTCTTCGGTGGAAGTTGCATCTTCTAACGCAAGAAAATCGGGTAATGGTCGAATTTTCGCATTGAAGCCATGCAGCAACTGATACCCCTGAGCAGCTTTAGACACATCGCTTAGCCGCACTTCCATATTACTGTTTATCAATAGCGCTAGCGTGAAAAGGCTGTCCACATCACCATCGAGCAATTCCAACTCTATCTCATTAATGGGAGAGCTGTTTTTGTCAGTCATTGCCTCACCGCAATCGAGCACAATCTCTACCCTGCTGCCATCAACTTCAACTTCATAGGCATGGCGGGTGAAGTGCGTACTAAACTGGCGTGAAAGACTGGCATTCTTGCTAGCAACATCCCAGTTTTGCGGCCAAACCGAGGCATCGAACAGGCTTAAATCTGGCTTTGGGCTTTGCAAATCGACGTTATATTCCGAACGGGTATGAAGCCCACCACTCACTACGCCGTTAGTTTTTAGGGTTTGTTCGTAGCGACCGTTATTTCCTCGCACGCGAAATCCCATTTTCTTTTGCTGAAAATCAAATTTCCCAGTGTCGTAGTAGTCGTTTTCCAATCGCATTTCTTTGTGCGAGATTACCGTGACCTGATGCTTGTCAAAAAGCGGGAGTACGCGTTCAGAAAACTGGTGGTGCGCATGTGCACCGGTTACAAATTTCAATTCTATTTCGGACATTGTTTTTTATCGGTCATTTTGTCGGTCATGTTATTTAAAGCATGGCTTATTTTCGGAAGTCTCTGGTTTCCATTATCAGTGGCTCTACTTTTAAAAAACCACGCTACATAGAAACGTTATGCGTTTGACAATACAGGTATGCAGGTACATCTGAAGATACAACACCTTACCCTTGTCACTACTTTTTGGCAATATTTGCAGGCGGTATTCAACACTCAATGCATGAACAAACTTGCCTTTATGTCAGTCAACCAATACCATCTTTATGATTTAAACGAGCAATTGGACTTCATATGATTCGAAAGTGGTTAGCCGTAGCCCTCTTCACGTGTTCTTTTCAAGCCTTAGCGCTGCAAGACACCCCTGAATTGGAAGCATCATCATCTCACTACATCAAAGATGATTTGTTCATTTTTATGCATACGGGACCGAGCAGAAATTACCGTATTCTTGGCTCAATAGAGGCAGGGACACCAATAACGGTAGTATCGACAGATAGCGATGCTGAATTTACTGAAATTACCGACGACGATGGTCGCGAGGGATGGGTAGAAAGCAAGTTTGTATCAAATACGATGTCGCGAGCAGAAAAGCTTCCTATTATCAGCGAGCAATTGGCTGAGAACCAGGCTGAACTGCAAGCATCTCAATCGGACAATGCGCGCCTTCGCCAGCAGTTAAATGATGCTCGCCAGCAGATTTCTCAACTCTCTACAGAGAATGAAGCTCAGGCCAGTGAAATTGTTAGCTTGGCCGACAAGGTGGAAAGTGCCAACAAAGATGAGTTGGTCATGTGGTTCACGCGAGGTGGCTTTGTTGCTGGTGGCGGTATTTTATTAGGCGTACTACTCACCTACTTCCCCAAGCGAAAACGTCGCAGTAGTGAATGGATGTAGTTATCGATGCGGACCGGTATTATCTGATATCTCGCTTTATTGACTAGTCCTGATATAAGTTGACACTTTTTTCAGTTAAAAACGCTCGATGAACCTCATCGGGCGTTTTGTATTTTAATGATAAATGTGGCCTTCGACTATTGTAAATTTCAATAGACTCTCTAACCATTTTTCTAGCTTCGTTTAAGTCATTGGGCTTGCTCAACAGATATTCATTTTTCAGTATCCCGTTGACTCTTTCAGCAAGTGCGTTCTGGTAACAGTCGTATCCATCAGTCATCGAGCAGCTCACATCATATTTTTCATGAAGCTGTTGATACTCTGCTGAACAATATTGTATACCTCTATCAGAGTGATGGATCAGCTTCTCGTCAGAGTGCCTGCCCATTAACGCACCATGGAATGCTCTCTTCACTGATACTGTTTTCATGTTGTCATCAAGGCTATAGCCGACGATTTTTCTCGAGTAAGCATCTGTTACTAAGCTAAGGTAACTTTCTCCTGCTCTAGTCGGCAGATAAGTAATATCTGCAACCCATAATTGATTAGGCCGCTGCGCTACGAAACCCTCTTTTATGAGGTTTGGGTGACGTCTAAATCGATGATGACTATTGGTAGTTTTATGATAAGCACGCTTTGGCGCCACTAATAACCTGTTGTGGCGCAATAGACAAAACAATCTATCGCGCCCAATATTCATGGAGTGAGCCTTCATTAGGTACTGTAGCTTACGAGTGCCGATGCGAGGTTGGAGCATTCGCTCTGAGCGAACAAACTGTACAACTCGGGCTTCATATTCAGCGCGTTTCAAACAACGTGTATGGTGCTGATAGTAAGCTTGTCGCGATATGCCTAAGAATCCGCATGCCTTTGATATCGATAGCTTATTCACTACCTGTTTTTGAATGACTTGCCTTTGCGCTTTTTTACAACACTGACTCCATAATCAGTCTCAAGCACATTAACTACCGCTTCAAAAAACTCTGCTTTCATCTTAGTATCTGCGAGCTCTTTTTCCAAGGCCTTGATACGCTGCTCAGGCGTGAGCGCTGTGTTAGATTTATCCACGCGACCGTCTCGCTTAAAAAGTTCAGGTGTGCCTTCACACCAATTTAACCGACCATGCTTGCGAAGCCAAACTAAAACGGTTGAACGACCTTGAATACCATAGTGTTCCTGGGCTTGTTTGTAGGTCATTTCTCCTTTTTCTACCTGCTCTACAACTGCCAATTTAAAAGCAAGGGAATAATCGCGTTGACTACGCTTAGTTGTTGATTGCATTACACTCTCCAAAATAATTTTGAAAAGTGTCAACGCTATTTAGGACGGGTCATAGAAAACAAAAAAGCCGCTCGAAAGCGGCTTTTTTAAGACTTTAAAAAAGTAAGCGATTATACGCCTGCTTTTTCAAGAACGTCTACAAGCATCCAAGTTTTGTTCTTAGATAGCGGACGACATTCACTTATAGTTACTAAGTCGCCTTTGTTGCATACGTTACTTTCGTCGTGGGCGTGAAGCTTAGTAGAGCGCTTGATGAACTTCCCGTAGATAGGGTGTTTAACAAAACGTTCAACAACAACAGTAATGGTTTTATCCATCTTGTTGCTAACCACACGACCTTGCACTGTACGAATTTTTTGCTCAGTCATTACGCATCAGCCTTTTGAGTCAGAATGGTTTTAACACGCGCGATGTTACGACGTACTTTTCTCAACTGGTCAGTTTTTTCAAGCTGGCCTGTTGTGTGCTGCATGCGCAGGTTGAACTGTTCGCGTAGCAGGTTAATCAACTCTGCGTTCAGCTCTTCTACGCTTTTTTCTTTCAGTTCAGTCGCTTTCATTACATCACCGTCCGAGTTACAAAGGTTGTTTTAAATGGCAGTTTAGCCGCTGCCAATTCAAACGCTTCGCGTGCAAGATTTTCAGGAACACCTTCCATCTCATAAAGAACACGACCAGGCTGAATTTGGCATACCCAGTACTCAACGTTACCTTTACCTTTACCTTGACGCACTTCTAGAGGCTTCTCAGTAATTGGCTTGTCAGGGAAAACTCGAATCCAAATTTTACCTTGACGCTTAACGTGACGAGTCATAGCACGACGCGCTGCTTCGATTTGACGCGCAGTCATTCGACCGCGGCCAGTCGCTTTAAGGCCGTAAGTACCAAAGGCTACAGTGCTTCCTGCAGCCATGCCGCGGTTGCGGCCTTTGTGCATCTTACGGAACTTCATGCGTTTTGGTTGTAACATGATTAGCCCTCTCGCTTAGCGTTGCGGCCTTTCTTCTTAGGTTGAGAAGCCGGTGGCTGCTCTTGAGTTGTAGGTAATCCACCTAGAACTTCACCCTTGAAGATCCAAACCTTAACGCCGATGATGCCGTAAGTTGTTGATGCTTCTGAGGTTGCGTAATCGATATCTGCACGGAAAGTGTGCAGTGGAACGCGACCTTCACGATACCATTCAGAACGTGCAATTTCTGCTCCGCCTAAACGACCGCTAACTTCAACTTTAATACCTTTAGCGCCTAAGCGCATTGCATTTTGTACCGCACGCTTCATAGCACGACGGAACATAACACGACGCTCTAGCTGGCTAGAAATGCTGTCAGCTACTAACTGACCATCTAGCTCTGGCTTACGTACTTCAGCGATGTTGATCTGAGCTGGCACACCGGCTAGCTTAGATACATAGTTACGCAACTTCTCTACGTCTTCACCTTTCTTACCGATTACAACGCCTGGACGAGCTGTGTGAATAGTCACACGGATGCTCTTAGCAGGACGCTCGATCACGATTTTAGAAAGTGAAGCGTTCTTTAGTTGCTTAGTCAGATACTGACGTACCTGATGATCGTTATACAGGTTGTCCGCATAGTCTGCAGTATTAGCGTACCAGGTAGAAGTCCATGGTTTACTGATACCCAGGCGTATACCTGTAGGATGTACCTTCTGTCCCATTATCTACTCCTAGTTATCCGCTACAACCACAGTGATGTGACTGCTGCGCTTGAAGATGCGATCAGCACGGCCTTTGGCGCGTGTTTTGATTCGCTTCATAGTTGGACCTTCGTCAACAAAGATTTTGGCTACGACGAGCTCGTCGATATCCGCGCCCTCGTTGTGCTCTGCGTTAGCAATCGCAGACTCCAAAACTTTCTTTACTAGCGCTGCGCTTTTCTTCGGGCTGTACGTAAGAACTTCTAATGCTTTCTCTACGTGTAAACCGCGAACCTGATCCGCAACCAAGCGTGCCTTTTGAGCCGACGTGCGGGCAAAACGGTGTTTAGCTAATGCTTCCATCTTCCTACCCCTTAACGTTTAGCTTTCTTATCCGCGACATGGCCGCGGTAAGTACGCGTTGGCGCAAATTCTGTCTCTTATACACATCTGACGCTGCCGACG
>OJAY01000589.1_pt1 | contig 11785 bp, 7 predicted proteins | sample 1590331 | NCBI WGS metagenome assembly OJAY01 (sample SAMN05416835, study PRJEB24817) | seawater metagenome | isolation source: Sea water | place: Canada:Atlantic | collected 2013-07 | reverse complement strand
TACGAGATAGCGTAGCGTCTCGTGGGCTCGGAGATGTGTATAAGAGACAGTTTCCGCAGTGCTAAAGAAGCTAGGGGTTATCAATAGAACCAAGGCTGGCATAGCATTTAAAAATACTATGCGAACCGATGGATAATGTTGGCCAACATGTACCAATTAGCACCCGTTTATTTACTGCCAAGGGCCTTTTTTAAATAAGCGCTAAACGCTGGCGCAGCGGCCCGTTTATCTGTTTCAATTTGTTGTACTTCCGGCATTTCTTTTAACTTGGTCATGAGTGCTTTGCTGCCAGGAGCATGTTCATATAAGTCTACATCAAAAAGCTTTTTAGCCACGGGAGCTGCAAGGTCCATAGAATAAAGCAGCATAATGTCGGCCGCAGTTAGTGTGTCACCCGCAATATAAGGCGAAAAGTGAGCGGCGCGGGCAAGAGCTTGAACACCGTTAAACAATGCGCGCTTCACTTCTTTTTTAGTGATGTCATCAACGGGTACGCCCCAAAACGCCTCTGTGTGACAGCGCCTTGCAGGTAATTCAATGTATAACTCGATGAGCTTAACTAACTCTTTCACCTTAGCCTTTGCGAAGGGCTCGGTTGGATAAAGTGGTGCTTGAGGCGAGATTTCATCAAGATACTCAAGGATAACATTGGTTTCTACCAGTACGCCTTGATCTGTTTGCAATGCGGGCACTTTACCCGTTGGACTGATTGCTAAATATTCTGGCGTTTGATTTGGATACGTCATGACGGCTTCATAATCTATCCCTTTCAGCGCCATCGCCAGTTTAATCATGTTGTAGTAATTACTAACATCAAATCCGTACAATTTAAGCATAGTGAACCTTTAACACAGTTATAAATACATTTATGTAATATAAGATTGCTTTATAAGAAAGAGTGCAACACATCTGTAGTGATAGTTGAGTATAACGATGTTTGTTTTTCTTAAAACATCTCTACTTCTAGTTCATCGAGTACCATTGCACCTTTTTCGTTTTCGGCAAAATAGAGTTCATATTTCAGATTATCGACATAGATTTCCCAATAATCGCCAAGTGCAAAAATATTTTCTTCACCGAATAACGCGGTCACATCTTCTTCGTTCATACCTGCTTGTAGAGGTCCGAAGGTCCATTTGCCCTTAGGTAGCACATTTTTAAAAAACGAGTCTCTTACTATCAACTTTCTCAGTGTTTTGTTGGAATACACCATAGCCAGGCTTCTGTCATAGATATGCAGTGTCTTGTCTTGATAACCACGCGCTGCAAGTATGGGGGTAAAGGAAAATTGATCAATAGTAATGGGCTCTAGCGTTTGAGATGCTTCGGTGAGGTCGCTGTACGTTTTTTCGTAGATACTCGGCTTCGAATTCGTTATTTCAGGAGCTATTTCAGAATCAGCTGTAGGACCATTGCCATCAAGATACCCATAAGCAAAGTCTTTTGCGACGTAACGCTTGTCCTCATTAGCTATCTCAAGGGTTAATCCGATATCAATAAAAACGCCATTCTTTGCGGCTAGTCGATAGGTATATTCTTCTTTTAGATTGCCATCGAGATTGGCGTCAATGGACTTTACATCGTCTCCTCTGCCAATGGAGCCGTTCACTTGCCATGCAAGAAATGGCCTGTCATCAAACTCAAAATAATTAATCAAACCAGCAGAGAGCCACGTGTTATGACTTTGTATGCTTTTTACTTTGTTGTTTCGCACCACAATCCATAGGTTTCGCCCATAGACATATAAGGTGTTAGTGTCATTGAGAATTAACTCGGCGGTAGGAGTGCCTAATGTTTCAAGTAGCATAGATAAATCATCTTCTACCTTTACCCCAAATACACCGTTATCAAAGGAAATTACTTGGTTTTTAAGCTTTGGGTTTTGTACCTCCTTCTTTCCGCCTATTGCATAGTCGGCAAAATCAAAGGTCATGTCTCGTCCCTTGATGACAGTGCTGTACTCGTAGGACATACTTACCTTGGTAGTACCCAGCAAACGATTTCTCTTTACGCCAATTTTAGCTAGCGCCTTGGAGTTACAGCTGCTTATTAGCGAGGCACTCACAATAGTATTGCCGAAAGCAGTGGTGTTGGAATTAGTCGTGTCGGAAGCGGTAGAGTCGGAAGCAGTAGAGTCGGAATCAGTAGTGTCGAGCTTTGCAGCGGATGTTTTTTCAAAAGAGCGGATTTTGCTGGAAGTCTCTTCATTCTCATCGCGGTTATCAGAGAGCTGTTCGCTGGATACGAGTACAATTTGACTGGCACCAAGCTCTTTTGCATCAAGAAGTGCAGCTTGCTTTAATAAGGATACTGCATCGGTGTTGCCATCTGACTGGGTTTGTTTGCCCGAGACGCTTGAGGAGTTTGAGTCTTTTTGTGAATCGTTATCACTATGTAATAGCCGTGAGGCTGCATCCTGTAATGTAATTTCTTTCAATACTTCATAATTACAGTCCGGGTAGCTGTTAACAATTGGGATGGCCTCTGACGGCGTTTCTCCAAAAGCATTAGATGAATATATTGATGCTACACAAAGTGCACTTATTGAAAGTTGTATTATCGTTTTCATACGCCTCATTCCTTATCGGCTCGTTTTTATTATTATCGTTATTCTTACCGGCACTACTCTAGTTACTACGCGTTTCAAACGCTTTCAAATATTTTCAAACTTTAACCTTGGACCATTAAGATACCGTAATACCATCGCGTGGGTGCTTTACGGCTGAAAGTAAACGTCCATATCGTTTTCCAATTGCGTTAGGCGTTTTTTATAGTCACTTCGATAGTCGTCGTCAGACAATACCCGAGTTAAATCATTTTCCACATTGAGAATACGTTTTCGCAGCGCATAAAACAGTTCGCCTTCAGCGCCTCGCATAAAGACTTCGATATCTTTTAAGTCCTTAAGACAGCACTCATCAAGTGAGGTATTGAATTTTTTGCCCATGTACTCAATCATCGAGTTGCTTTCTAACGATGCGCCGCTTACAGGTGCTAGCGGCATATCGTGCACGCTACTTTGAAAATTAAGGGTCTTTTCAAGCGCTGCACGCAATAACGATAAGGATGATTTGGCGGCTTGTTTTTCAAACTGTTTCAACCTCAATTCAAGTGCTTGTGCATCAGGGGAGGTGATACCGACAATTTTTGCATCAATGAAAACAGACTTTGCACTATCGAGCTTTTCTTTTGCATAAATGAGCGTGTTAATGTCAGATAAAAATTGACCTTTCAGTTTTTCATCAAGTAGTGCTCTCGTTTCCTCAATACGTTCTGCATGAAGCGTCACTGCTGCGTTATATCGTCTTTCAGATTCACTTAATTCATTGGTGTCACTGCACGCAACTATCAAGGTTGTTAGCAATACAAAGAGTATTGAGTTCAGTGAAGCGGAGAAAAACAGTCGCAACGGCAAATCCTTTTTTATGTGTAGTAATATCGTTAGAGTAATCGGTACGGGTATCAGTGTCGATAGTATTAGATTTGGTAGCAATAACAAATAAAGCGCCTGTGGACGCGGCAGTTGACAGGCTAGGCAGTCGTTAGCTTTAAGGCTTTCGATTTAGCATAGAGGCAGTTGACTTGGCTGGCGGTCACTCTAACTTGTGAGTGCAGGTGGCGAGTCGAGTGGATAAAGTCGATAAGTAGTAGGGCTTGGCAAGCCAATCGAGGCCAAACCAATTGAAGACGAACTAATTAAGGGTAAACCAATTCAGTACTTTTGTAGTGAGCGAGTTAAACCACACTGGCTATAAATACGTAAAACACAACACTCAATAATATGAAGTGTATGCCGTGTTATCAAATATTATTAAGCGCTTATCGAGTGGGTTGAACAAACAGTCCCTTGCTTCTCAGCAAAACACCAAACACATCAGTAGTCACAAAAACGATGCCGTTTCTATCTGGCAAGATACCGGCCAGGTGTATTACTTAGAAAATACGCTAAAGCTTACTTACACCTCTAATAGCGGGGTCATGACACTAGAAAAGCTCTCTCTCGATGAACTACCTAACGTTATAAAAGCGTTAGACGCAATGCCCGCAGGCTCTCCACTTGCCAGAGCCACCGTCGCGCAACAAGATGACGCTTATGTAGTGAGTGTGTGTGGTGTTACTTGGCAAAAAAGCCATGACAGCGTGCGTATAAAAGCGCTGCCAGAAGCGGCAATGCTGCGCAGCAAAACACATTGCTTTACTAAATCTCAGGCGGTATTCAAACATGCGTTTCTACTCGAGCATGACGATTTGCTCACGCCGTCAATTGGAAGTAAGAAAGAGGGCGTGTACACCTACAACCGAATATCTATAGAAGACTTTGCCCAACAATTAGTAAGAGCGAACGAACGCATTGCGCCACCTATGCGTAAATCAATACCTGTGCACAGTGATAATTTTAAAACGGCGTTCACTGAACACGAGCAATCAGTTATCGATGTGGTGCTTGGTCATAATGTTGACCAAAATCACACTGAACAAAACCGGACTGAACAAAACATTACTGATGAAAACTTCACTGGTGAAAGCGATACCGGTAGCAGCGATAAACAGATAAACAGATAAACGATGACGGTGTAAATGGAAAAAGCAGCACCGACCATATCAACACTAAAAATAGCAGCACCAAAATAGCTGTACCAAGAGTTGCAGCAGAGAAGGTAGTTCTAAGGATAAATAGCTGAGCAATTCTTAGCCTAATTGATTATGTTAATGTTGTGGTTTTAGCCTAATATCTAACTCTCTTAAACACGGACTAGGATTAAGATGAGTTTGCACAAGTCAGCGGCAACAGTTAAAGGCGTACATCAGGAGCCACTAAAACCTGTTGCTATGGCCTTTTTCTTTTTATATTTTGCGCTTTCCTTTAGTCACTTCCTGTTACTTACTGAAGAATTTAAATGGGTGCTTGTCACATCCGCATCCATAACCACTGTCATTAGCTTCACTCTTATGCTGAAAGCACAAAATCTTTCAAGTGCATGGCAGCGTTTAGGGATTGTTTCAATATTACTGCTTGGAACAACGAATAGCCTTTTACATTTATGGCTCTCTCAATCACCTGAACAAACAACCAATCTTTTTTTAGTTATTATTGCCAGCGGCATTGTTCTCACCAAAAGGCTGCACTGGGTGTTATTGATACTGCTAAATTGGGCGGGGTGGTTAGTCATTAATTCAGTGGTCGAGATGTCTATGACGATGCATTTTTTCTTTGCATTGGCTATGAGCACAACGTTGAGCTGGTTTGCACATTTAGCGCGAAGAAGTTTGGTGAGTAAACAAGTGGAGCTGCTGCAAGAAAGGGACATAGCGATTGCTCATGAACATGAAGCAACAAAGGCAAACGAAGCAAAAAGTGCATTTCTTGCCAATATGAGTCACGAAATTCGCACTCCAATGAACGGTATTATAGGCATGATTGAAATGATCAGCCGTACGTCTCCTTATGACAAACAAGCGAAATTTATTACCACTGCTCAACGCAGTGCAGATTCATTGATGATCATCATTAACGATATTCTAGATTTTTCAAAAATAGAAGCCGGAGAGCTGGCTATAGAAAATGTTGAATTCGACTTAGCGCAGTTCATGGGCAACTTTGTGCAGGAACAAACATTTCAAGCACAAGAAAAGGGATTGTGGCTTAAGTCAAAAGCCGATGGTGAGAGATACACAAAGGTGGTGGGAGACCCCCATCGCCTAAAACAAATTTTTAATAATTTACTGTCTAATGCCATTAAGTTCACAGAAAGCGGCGGTATAAACATTCAGTATAATGTAGTGAGCGAGGGAGATGCATTGTTATTGAATGTAGAGATTAGTGATACGGGTATTGGTATTAGCGAATCTGCCATGCCTGGACTTTACGACTCTTTCTCCCAAGCTGATATGTCAACCACAAGAAAATATGGTGGTACCGGGCTGGGGCTTGCAATCACCAAGCAGCTTTGTGAGTTGATGGGCGGTGGTATATCTGTTGAAAGCACACCTGGTCAGGGTTCTACATTTAGGTTTATGGTAAAGCTAAGTGCGCCTCTAATAAGCGAGGAAGCTAATAGCGTTATGCAGGTTGAAACAGAACCACAATCTTTCGATTTGAATGTGTTATTGGCTGAGGACAATGCAATAAATCAACAAGTTATGTTAGCAATTTTAACTAACTTGGGGGTGGAGGTTGAGCTTGCAAACGATGGCGTTGAAGCGATAGAACGTTTGTCGAAACCAAAAGCGAAACATTACGACCTTATTTTTATGGACTGCCAAATGCCAAATGTGGACGGTTATGAGGCAACACGTCGTATTCGCGAGGGTCATGCAGGAGATGAAAACAAAAAGATACCCATCGTCGCGCTAACGGCCCATGCCATGGATAGCGAAAAGCAAAAATGCCTCGATGCAGGTATGGACGAATATCTCACTAAACCAGTAGATTTAGCATCGTTAAAGGCCATATTGGCACTGTACTAAATACTTAAGCGATAGGGGAGTCCTTACCGACTTTAGCTAAACGTCTGTTTTAACAATCGCTTGAGGGCACTTGGTTTTACAGGTTTTGGTAAATAGGCAAGGTTCATCTCTGCGGCTAAATCCCTTATCTCAGGGCTGCGGTTCGCAGTGATTAATATACGAAGCGCTGGGTTGTAAGGCTTGAGCGACTTTGATGATTCAGATGGTGCTATTGATTGAAGTGACGCTATAGATTCAGATGGCATGGCGTCCATTAACTGCAAAATGTCTGTGCCTGTTTCACCGAAGTTTAGATGATAATCGGCAATAATAACGTCAGGTTTGTGTTTGAAAGCAGCAAGGGCGTCTTTCTTTCCTGTTGCGGTAATAACCTCAGCTCCCCAATCACTGAGCAGCGCCTGCATGGCTACCGTTACTTGCTCGTCATTTTCAATAAGTAGGATTCGTTTGTTTGTTAAAAACAGCGAGTGTGGGTTCTCTTGTGTGGCGTCAAACTGTAGAAGGTTGGGTTCGGCCTCTATTCCCTGCGGTATACGCATTTTCTGTATCGCGCTGGCAGGGTACTTAGGCACAGTAATGGCAAAGCAGCTGCCTTTATGCAAAGCAGATTTCAGTGATACAGAGTGCCCGAGCAACTTGCATACCCCATCAACAATAGTTAACCCTAAGCCAATGCCCTGTGAACTATTGGGGTTTTCTAGCTGGTGAAATTCGCCAAAAATAGCTTCTTGTTGATGCAGTGGAATACCCGGGCCTGTGTCGTAAACGCATACATTCAATGCTTTTTCACCATTGGCGGTACATTGTCTGACCCCAATTAAAACACTGCCTTTTTGGGTGTACCGTATCGCGTTAGACAGTAAGTTTTGTATCACTCTTCTGAAAAGGTGCTTATCGGTGTGTGTGTGACAGTGTGTTTTTACGTATTTTAATGAAATATCTCGCTGAGACGCAATAAGACTAAACTCCGTCACTAATGATGAAAGCACGTCGTCTACGGCGAAGGTGATCTTATTGGGTTTGAGTACGCCAGAGTCTAACTTTGTCATATCTAGCAACATAGAAAGTAGCGTTTGTGCGTTATTGAGTGAATTCACTACGCCCTCAGACAAGCCCGATAATTCACTATTTTTCGTTTTCTTCTCTAGCATAGAAGCAAAGAGGGTTGCGGCGTTAAACGGCTGCATCAAATCGTGTCCTGCAGCGGCTAAAAATTTAGTTTTACTCTCGTTTGCCGCATCAGCCTGTTGCTTGGCAAGCTGAAGCTCTTTCGTGCGTCGCATTACCCTCTGCTCAAGTTCCGATTTTGACTCTTTTAATTCATCTTGAATGGCGATGTATTCGGTAATATCGCTATAGGTAGTTACATAGCCACCTCCTGGAAGGGGAGCGCCGTTAAGTTCTATAACCCTGCCATCATGTTGTTTTCGTATATATTTGTGGCGACTCCCTTCCAGCATAAACTGAACGCGCTTTTCTATTTCTTGATTAATGCGGCCCTTTATCTCATCTACATCGTTAATGTCAGTATCTATGCTCGTTGAATCTAAAAGCGTTGAATCTAAAGCAGTCGAATCTGCTGCTGCCGACGCTGTTGTCGCTGAATCTGCTGTCGCTGAGGTACTGGTATCGGTTTCATTCCTATTGCGCTCTTGCTGGCCAAAAAGCCCTCGTTTGGCATTAAAGCTCAGTATGTCGTGTATTGACATACCGACTTTTAAAAAGCCTCTAGGGTAGCTGAACAGTTCAACGTAGCGTTCATTCCACGCAAGTAAGTGCAGCTTTTCGTCAAGCACACTGATACCTTGCTCTATGTTTTGCACAGACGACTGCAGCACCTCATGATTGAACTGAAACGACTGAGAGGCTTCTTCCACCCAATCTACAAGCTCGGGAAGTGAATCTGTGTTTTTATCGGCAATAGCGCCTAATAGTATACGAGCGCTTGGTCCGCCAACTTGCGCTGCAAGAAGTTGCTCTACTCGTTGCAATAAGGTGTGATTGGCAAGCCCGTTAGCGCGAGCGTCAGAGACGTCGATGGAGAGTTGGTTGATTAACGTGTCGTGACTCTTTTTATCTAACACTCTTTGGGTTAAAGAGACGATGTCACCCACGCGAATTTTTAAGTAGGGTGTGGATAAGGCCAAATCCTCACTCTCATCAATACTACCAGCAGGATTGTGAGTTTGAGAGCCATTTTTACCTCGATGACTACCTCGATGACCCACTAAGCCCCTTTTACTAATTACTCGTCGTTTATTGATTAAACTTATCAGGGAAACCACAACATAAACGGCGGCATTGGTAATAAGTGAAACAATAAAGCCAATGCCTAGCTGAGCATCAGTGGGCGGTGCATTAAAATAGTAACTAGACATAACGCTGGGGTAGAGCAGTAGTGCGCACCAACAAAGAAAGCCTGCACATAACCCGGCCAAGGCAGCAGCCTTGGCACTTTTATTCCAATAAAGGCCAAACATCAGTATGGGAAAGCACTGCCCCAGCAAGGCAATGGCGATCACGCCACTTTTCACCAATGGTGCAGCTTGACTGACATTGAGGTGATACCAAAGGGCCACCGACAGCACTACCAACACGGTTAAGCGACGAATAACAAGTACTTTATTTGTCTCAAGGGTATGGTTTGGCTCGGTTCTTAATCTCGCTTTTATCCAAAGCGGTGTAACTAAGTTGTTGGCAATCATAATGCCTAGGGCAAGCGTGGCCACAATCACCATGCTGGTGGTTGCAGACAATCCCCCTAAAAACGCAATGATTGAGAGCAGCGTGTTTTCGGCAAAAAGGGGAAGCGCCAATACATAGGTATCTGAGCTTACGCTTTCAGGCAGCAGCATTTTGCCAGCCAAGGCCAAAGGGATGAGAAAAATGGTCATACCCAATAAATACACAGGGAAAAACCAGCGGGCGGTTCGCAGTTCCCCTTCGCCGTTGAGCTCGACAAAATTCATATGAAATTGACGCGGCAGTACAAACATGGAGCAAACCCCAAGCATTACGTGAGTAACGTAAACAAGAGGAGCGCTGTCGGCATAGATAACCTCTCGCGCTTGTTCATGTACAGACGCCTTTGAAATAAGGTCGAGCACACCGTCGAACATAAAGTAGCAAACGAAAATACCAATACACCACAGCGCCACAAGCTTAAACACCGACTCAAATGCAATAGTCATTAAAAGCCCAGGGTGCTTGTCGGTTAAGTTCAGGGTTCGCGTCCCAAAGATGATGGCAAAAATAGCCATCAACAAAGCCACATACATGCTAACGCTCTGGCTGGTTTCGGCGGTATTGGGTGTGATCAGAGTAATACTTTTGGTAATGGCGTCGAGCTGCAAAGCGATGTACGGAATAACCCCCACAAAACACAGTACGCTAACAAAAGCCGCGACAAGGTGGGAGTGCTTGTACCTCATACCAATCAGGTCAGCGAGGGAAGTGATATTGTGTTGTTGGCATAACCGACTGATGTGCAGTACCACAGGAAATGCAAAAACCATGGTTAATATAATGCCCATGTAAGTAGGCACGATAGCCCAACCGTATTCTGCGGCTTGTGATGTGGTACCAAAAAACGCCCACGACGTGCAGTGAACGCCTAAACCTAAGCTATATAAAATAGGGTGCTGCCGATTGTCTTTGAGGTACCTTTCGCCCCAGAAGCCAATAGCAAACAAAATAAAAAGATAAACAGCAACAATACTGCCTACCGACCAAATGCTGAGCATTCATCCGCCTCATAAAAATCACTGATTTACGTTAACACGATTTTCACAATAGTGAGCAGTATTCACGCTGATAATTATTTTTTGAAAAAAAATTAAATTCAAACCACAAAAATTGTGTGGTTACCCTTGATCGCTTACAAACTAACCCCATAAATAAGCGCAACATAGATATTCCCTTTGTTTAGTAATGCTAGCAAATGGGTGTTGCCCAATTTATACAATGTTTGGAGGTAGGCATGAGCGACAGTCGCGACGTGCACGCAGATAAAGAAAACGCAGTTGATGAAACTGTGCAGGCTACTGAAGAAGTAGAAGTTGAAGGCCAAGAAGTAGAAGGTACTGAGGCCCCTCAAGATGAAGCTTCACAGCGCATTTACGAGCTAGAGACTGCTTTATCTGAAGCTCAAGCAACGATTAAAGAGCAACAAGACGGCGTACTTCGCGCTCGAGCTGATGCCGACAACGCTCGTCGTCGCGCTGAAGGTGAAGTTGAGAAAGCACGCAAATTCGCACTAGAGCGTTTTGCTGGTGAGCTTCTGCCTGTTGTTGACAACCTAGAACGTGCTATCGAACTTTCGGATAGCGACAATGAAGCGGTGAAGCCGCTGCTCGAAGGTGTGGAAATGACCCACAAAAGTTTTATGAGCACTATTGAGAAATTTGGATTAACCCTTATTGATCCGCAGGGCGAAACCTTTAATCCTGATTTGCATCAGGCAATGTCGATGCAAGAAAGTGCAGACCACGCGCCGAACACAGTAATGGCAGTGATGCAGAAAGGTTATCAAATTAACGGCCGTTTGCTCCGCCCTGCCATGGTAATGGTATCGCGCGCGCCAAGCGGTGGTGTTGATACGCAAGCGTAAGTTGAACAAACAACGCACAGCGAATTAAGACACAAAAAAGTCAGTTTTTTTACTGACAACTATTGAAAATAGCGGGAATAACCCCACTAATTTAGCAGAATTAAGAAACTTTTCGGAGACACGAAAATGGGTAGAATCATAGGTATCGATTTAGGTACAACAAATTCATGTGTCGCAGTTCTAGACGGCGACAAACCACGCGTACTTGAAAACGCGGAAGGCGATCGTACAACGCCATCAATCATTGCATATACAAATGACGGCGAAACGCTTGTTGGTCAATCAGCGAAGCGTCAGGCAGTAACTAACCCTGAAAATACCGTATTCGCTATCAAGCGTTTAATTGGTCGTCGCTTTAAAGATAAAGAAGTACAGCGCGACATCGACATCATGCCTTACAAAATCGTAGAGGCTGATAACGGTGACGCATGGGTAGAAGCGAAAGGCGAGAAAATGGCGCCTCCTCAGATTTCTGCTGAAGTACTTAAGAAAATGAAAAAGACCGCTGAAGACTATCTTGGCGAAGAAGTGACAGGCGCGGTTATCACTGTACCTGCATACTTTAACGATTCTCAGCGTCAAGCAACGAAAGATGCGGGTCGTATTGCTGGTCTTGAAGTTAAGCGTATTATCAACGAGCCAACTGCTGCTGCTCTTGCCTACGGCATGGACAAAAAGCAAGGCGATAACATCGTTGCCGTATACGAC
>OJAY01000587.1_pt1 | contig 11816 bp, 7 predicted proteins | sample 1590331 | NCBI WGS metagenome assembly OJAY01 (sample SAMN05416835, study PRJEB24817) | seawater metagenome | isolation source: Sea water | place: Canada:Atlantic | collected 2013-07 | reverse complement strand
ATAGTACCCACGTTTACGTGGGGTTTGGAACGTTCAAACGTTTCCTTAGCCATAAAACACCTCGTTCAAAATATTAGTATTTAGTAAAAATTAATAATCGCATCAGCGACACTTGAAGGCGCTTCTGCATATTTTTCGAATTCCATCGAATAGGTAGCACGACCCTGACTTGCTGAACGCAAATCTGTTGCATAGCCAAACATTTCAGCCAGCGGAACCGATGCATTGACCACCTTCCCAGAAGGGGTGTCTTCCATTCCCGAAATCAAACCGCGACGACGGTTAAGGTCGCCAACCACATCACCCATGTAATCTTCAGGCGTTACCACCTCAACTTTCATGACAGGTTCTAGCAATACGGCATCGCCTTCTTTAGAAAGCTGCTTAGTTGCTTGTGATGCGGCAATTTTAAACGCCATCTCATTTGAGTCAACGTCATGGAAAGAGCCATCGAAGAGCGTCGCCTTCAGACCAAGCAAAGGATAACCAGCAAGAACACCGTTCTTCATCTGGTCTGCAATCCCCTTCTCAACCGAAGGAATGTATTCTCTTGGAATAGTTCCACCGACAATTTCGTTCACGAATTCGAGACCTTCTTCGTCACTTGGTTCAAAACGAATCACTACGTGACCGTATTGGCCGCGGCCGCCAGACTGCTTCGCAAACTTATTATCTATTTCTACAGTGCGTGTGATTTTTTCGCGGTAAGCAACCTGCGGCTTACCAACATTGCAATCCACTTTAAACTCACGCTTCATACGATCAACAATAATATCTAGGTGCAATTCACCCATACCAGAGATAATTGTTTGACCGGATTCTTGATCTGTTTCTACACGGAAAGAAGGGTCCTCTTGAGCAAGCTTGCCTAAAGCAACACCCATTTTTTCCTGATCTGCCTGAGACTTAGGTTCAACCGCAATCGAAATAACCGGATCCGGGAACTCCATACGCTCAAGCGTAATAATATTATTTTGATCACACAGAGTGTCACCGGTAGTGACATCCTTCAGACCAATAAGTGCTGCGATATCTCCAGCCCGCACCTCTTTAATTTCTTCACGACTGTTCGCGTGCATTTGCACCATACGACCCACTCGTTCACGCTTACTTTTCACGGAATTCATGACCGCATCGCCGGTTTTCAGTACGCCGGAATACACACGAACGAACGTCAAGGTACCAACAAATGGGTCAGTAGCGATTTTAAAAGCAAGCGCAGCAAATGGCTCGTCGTCGTTTGCGTGACGCTCGCCGGTTGATTCAGCCGCGTCATCAAGAATACCTTCGATCGCCTTCACTTCAGTAGGCGATGGTAAATATTCAATCACCGCATCAAGAACGGCTTGAACGCCTTTGTTCTTAAATGCAGAGCCACAGCTAATCAGTACAATCTCATTGGCGAGCGTGCGTTGACGCAATGCGGCTTTAATTTCTTCCTCAGTGAGTTCTTCACCTTCGAGGTATTTGTCCATCAGCTCGTCTGAAGATTCTGCCGCCGCCTCAATAAGGTTTTCGCGCCACTGTTCGGCATCATCCATCAATTCAGCAGGGATATCTTCGTAAGTGAACGTCATGCCTTGGTCGGCTTCGTTCCACATAACGGCTTTCATTTTGATCAAATCAACCACGCCCTTGAAGTCATCTTCAGCGCCGATATTGATTTGTAGAGGGACAGGATTTGCACCAAGACGGGATTTCAGCTGCTCAACGACCATAAAGAAGTCGGCACCGGTTCGATCCATCTTGTTTACGAAGACCATGCGTGGCACTTCGTACTTGTTGGCCTGCCGCCAGACTGTTTCAGTCTGGGGCTGGACACCAGAGGAACCACACAGCACAACCACAGCGGCATCAAGCACTCGCAAAGAACGCTCTACTTCAATAGTAAAGTCAACGTGCCCTGGTGTATCAATGATATTGATACGGTGCTGATCAAACTGCTGCGCCATGCCAGACCAGAAACAAGTCGTCGCAGCAGACGTGATAGTGATACCACGCTCCTGCTCCTGCTCCATCCAGTCCATTGTTGCTGCACCGTCATGTACCTCACCTATTTTGTGAGACACACCGGTGTAGAACAGAACACGCTCAGTGGTTGTGGTTTTACCCGCATCCACATGAGCAACAATACCAATATTACGATATCGATCAATCGGCGTTGTACGTGCCACTGTGCAGTCCTCGGTTTATCAGAAGCGGTAGTGAGAGAACGCTTTGTTCGCTTCAGCCATACGGTGAACGTCTTCACGCTTCTTAACCGCAGAACCTTTGCCTTCACAAGCTTCAACCATTTCGTTCGCTAGACGCTGAGCCATGGATTTTTCACCACGACCACGCGCCGCATCAACCAACCAACGCATAGCGAGGGCTTGACGACGTGACGGACGAACTTCAACAGGCACCTGGTAAGTAGCACCACCAACACGGCGGCTTTTTACTTCTACCATTGGCTGGATAGCTTCCAGCGCCTGCTCAAACATTTCTACTGGGTCATTGCCGCTTTTAGAAGCAACAGTATCCAGAGCACCGTATACAATTTTTTCTGCAACGGATTTTTTGCCACTCACCATTACATGGTTCATGAACTTGGCCAGAGTAGTGTTTCCGAATTTCGGATCTGGCAGTATTTCGCGCTTCGCAGCGACGCGTCTTCTAGGCATGATAAGCTCTCTTTGGTCTTCAGGTCAGCCTGGGCATTTCAGATTGAAAGCACAGCCTTACTCTTATCCATTATCTTCAGGGAATTAACCCTTAGGACGTTTAGTACCGTACTTAGAACGGCCCTGTTTACGACTCGCAACACCTGAAGTATCCAAGGTACCGCGAACTGTGTGGTAACGAACACCCGGCAAATCTTTAACACGACCGCCGCGGATCAGAACAACACTGTGCTCCTGAAGGTTGTGACCTTCACCACCAATGTATGATGTAACTTCAAAACCATTCGTTAGACGTACACGACATACTTTACGCAGTGCCGAGTTAGGTTTTTTCGGGGTAGTTGTGTACACACGAGTACAAACACCACGACGCTGAGGACATGCCTGCAATGCAGGAACGTCGCTCTTAGCAACCTTACGTTTACGAGGCTTACGAACCAGCTGATTGATTGTAGCCATTAAGCAAACTCCAATTATTTCTAAAATCATCTACTGTGCTTTTCACTGCGACCCAAACGACAGGCACACTGACCGACACAATAAAAGGGGGCCGAAGGATAAGCCCACAAAGGGCTGAGGTCAAGAGGTTAGTGGTGTCTAGAAAGCAGGCAACCCCATATAGGATCAATACACAGGCTGGATGTAGAGGGCTCTATCACGCGTTACTTTTCAAGTAATACTTCACACAATGGTTAGTGCAGCATTTCGCGTCACTACTGTTAACACTAGCAAGACTGGTCGTCCGTAAAGTTTTGACCTTACCTAAGCAGCCAGAAACAGCACCATATAGCCAAAGAGATTCGGATTAAAACAAGAGGAAGTATAAAACTTCCCCTTGTTAATACATCAAGTTACTTCAAGGACAGATTATTCTGGCTTTGGAGTTTTCTCAACGTATTCAAGCTTGGTTTCAGCAAACAAGTTGTAAGCGTAAATACCAGCGTTAACCAAAGGCACACCGTAGCTGTTCCACTCGTAACGGTGGATAGCATCGATTAAGCTTTCGCCGCCACTTACTGCTTGGATCTGCTCTTCATTTAAGTTTTTCATTTTTAGTTCCTTTTAATAGTTTATTATTTTTAACGTTCACACACCAAAATAGGTAATACCTAGTTTTAGCTTCACACTATAACAACGCACTTACTTCTTCAGCTCTAAATAGCCATCAAAGTAAATCCATCGTTATAATTCAAACCGCACAGTTGCAGTACGCTGACTTGTAATTAATAAAATCAATAGCGACATCAATCTATTAATAACGCGGAAAAATTATTCTATTAATTTTGTTCTAACAGTTTCCCACCCTGTAGCAAGTACACCTTTTCAGCCATATCAATAGTTGCTTGCCGGTGAGCAATAACAATGCGCGTAATGCCTAATTGATTTAAATGGGTATTTACTTGAGCCTCGGTTCTAACATCAAGGTGACTACTTGCTTCATCTAAAAATAAAATACGTGGACGTCTGTATAATGCCCGCGCCAACATCAGTCTTTGTTTTTGCCCGCCAGAAAGCGAAGTCCCCATGTCCCCAACCAGACTATTAAAGCCCATGGGCATTGCTTGTATATCTGGCAGCAAACATGCCAAATGCGCACATGCTTCGATCCAAGTGTGATCAGGCTGAGTATCAAAAAAACAAATATTATCGGCTATTGTTCCAGACATTAGTTGATCTTCTTGCATGACAGCAGCAATCTGGGAGCGATATCTACTCAACCCCAGCTCTCTAATTTCTTGCTGCCTTAACCCTGCAGGAGCATTTTCTTGGTCCGTTTTAATTTCCATTGTTACATCACCGGACTGAGGTTCAAGCAACCCTAACATCACTTTTAATAACGTGGTTTTACCTACCCCCGACGGACCGACCAAAGCGATACTCTCACCTGCTTTTACACTAAGTTCCAAATCATGAAAAATAGGTGCGTCCTGCGGTGTGTAACTATAAGAAAGTTTATTTAACGATAAAGCACCGGTAAGCTTTCCGCCATCATCAACATCATAGTTTTCTAAATCTGCTTCAATCGGTGTTTTGGCTATATCGGCAATACGTTCAAGGTGCAACTTCAGCATCTTAAATTCAATCACCATGTTAATAAGTGACTGAGCCTTTCCGGTAAATTGACGTTTGTAAGCAACAAACGCATACAGCATGCCGACGGTGAATCCTTGAGACACATCAAGCACTGTGTTTGCAGCAATAGAGATGACCACGATATTTTCAAGTCCGAACAGCAAGTTGTTTGCTGTATGGAAAGTAATATTAAATTTACCAAGGCGAATATCGGTATTCACTAAGTCCGCATAACGACTTTGCCATATACTTTGGCGATCTAACTCTTTGCCAAAAAGTTTAACCGACTGAATGCCACGCACAGTTTCCATAAAATTGGACTGTTCTTTTGCAGCATTAATTATGTTTTCTTCTGTCAAATCTCTAAACGGTTGAAACAACACCAAGCGCAACAATAAGTATGCGAGCGTGAAACCCAGCACGACAAAAGCAAGTTGAGGACTGTAGAAAAACATCAGCACCACCAACATGATCGACATACCGCCATCAACAAATGCTTCAATAAAACCAGTCGTGAGCATCGCACGAATTTTATGTAACGATTGGAATCTCGAAACAGTATCGCCAATATGACGATTTTCGAAATAAGACATTGGCAATCGAATTAAGTGGCGAAATAAATTACTCGCCATCTGAATATTCAACAAACTGCTAAATATGAGTACGACCCACGATCGTAACAAACTGGTGGCGACTTCAATCAACATCAATAAACCAAAGCCTAACGCCAGCACGGTTATTAAATTCACATCCCGACTGACAATCGCCTCATCAACAACTAACTGAGTGAAATACGGCCCACCCAAAGAAAATATTTGCAAGGCGACCGAGAGCGCCAACACTTGTGTCAGTGTTGATCGTAAACCTGTAATACGCGTCCAAAAATCAGTAAGGCGCATACTTTTACGTTCATCGACTTGTTTGAAACCAGGAGTCGGTGTTAATTCAAGTCCTATACCGGTGAAATGCTTGGACACCTCCTCCAAGGACAACACACGTCGCCCCTGAGCAGGATCATGTATCGTCACAGTCTTACGACCTACCGACACCAATACGACAAAATGATTTAAGTTCCAATGCAGAATAGCGGGTAAGCGCAGTTCTTTAAGTTCTTCAAGATCTAACTTTAAAGGGCGAGTGGCAAAATCCAGACGATCTGCCGTTTCCATTAATGCTTTTAGAGTGACGCCCTTCAATGTCACAGGGAAACGTCGGCGTAAACTATTCAGATCCGTTTTATGACCATGAAAACTGCTTACCATAGCAAGACAAGCGAGCCCACATTCGGCCATAGCCGTTTGCTGGATGACCGGCACTCGTTGTTTGCTAGAAAACTGTAACAAGCTGATTGGAGATAACATTAAAGCGTTCCCTCCAAGCTAAGCAGTGGACGCAATAACCACTGATAAAGTGGTCGCTCATCCAAACGTATATCAGCATCTAACGTCATGCCTGCACGCAAAGGAAGTGTCTCTCCGTACGCTGAAATCACTTGTTGATCGGGAGTGGCTGTCGCTAAATAAACCGGTTGATCCACATTCATTGGTGCAATTAATTCGTGTGGCGACAACACCGTTCGAGAAACATTAACGATTTTTCCTTGATGAGCACCAAAGCGCTCATAAGGAAATGCATGGTAACGAATATTAATCTCAAGCTGCTCGGTGACAAAACCAATAGCATGAGTTGGGAGCAACAACTCAATTTGCAAAGAAGCTCCTTCAGGTAAGATCGCCATAAGAGGACGATCCATTTGCACGCGATTTCCTGCACTCGCTTGCATGCTAGTTACATAACCCGCTGCCGGTGCTCTAATAATAGTGCCATCAATGCCGGACTCTTTTGCAATACGCTGCTCAAGACTGTTAATGTCAGAACGCAATCTATCTATTTCATTTTCGACATCGGCATCCAGAGAACTTAAATCATATAAAACTTTATCCAACCTGCCTTTTTCAGCAATGATGCTTTGTTGAAGTGCTTCTTGCTCTTCCCTCGCTTCTAGAAAACTCTGCTGTCGAGATCGAACATAGTCACTGGAGACCATGTTATTTCGCATCATCTCGCCAAGGGATTCATAATCCTCTCGTGTTACTTCAACACGTTCATTTTGCAGTAATATCTGACTTTCTTTCTTTTGAAGCTGGTCTTTTATCCCAGCAATACTTTGTTGCAAATACCGTCTCTGAGATTCCCGCTGCTCTTGCTGACGCTCAATGCGCAACTGCAAGCGGTCTTTTTGATCTTTTAGCAGGTCAGTCATTACACGGGCTACACTCTGGCCATCTTCGAGAGTGATATCACTGCGCAGGCGCATCAGCGGATCACCTTCTTTAACCATCGTACCGCCCTCCACATAAAGCTCTACTACGCGGCCTGTTTGTGGTGCAAATACCTGTACAACCCCACCTTCTGGCTTCAGAAAACCAACGACAGTTTCTTTACGGGTATAAGTTGCGAGAGAGAGATAAAGTATTAACAAAATCATCACAACAACGAGCGCCACGGTAAAATGCCGCAAAGAGACAGGCTGAGTTAAAATAACCTCACCCCAAAGTCGTTCTCTTTGAAAATCTAATGCTTCGCTACGAAAAAGCGGCTCTTTAACGCCAGTCATAATTTTTATTTTTATCTAACGGTAAATTAAGACCATTTTTTACAAGCGAAAAAAATAAAACCTCAACGCCTCGGATATATAAGGAAAGAATCATGTCAAATGTGGCCAGTTATTATAATTATTATTTAATTAATCAGTAAATTACGAGTTATAGTGAGGAATAAAATGAAAAAAATATACGACAAAAAAAGCCAAAAAAACTTTAAATCACGACATAATCAAAATCTAAATTTAGACTTACAATCTGACAATTTTATTGTAGGGCAATAATCAACATTAATACTGGCTCATTAATCGACTCTTTTATTATATATTTGACGCCCGATTAATCTTTGAACCAATCCCCCCCTATAAAAACAATTCATAACGACAATATAGTTGCGACGAGGTCACTTATATAAATACAAAATATTTTATTTTTTGCATAAAAAACGGGAGCCGAAGCTCCCGTTTTTAGGTCCCTGCCGAAACAGGGATGACTCTTAGGGCATTAAATGCCCGTCGAAATCACTTATCGCTGAACGCTTCGCTCAGTTTCGCTTCCATATCTTCTGCAGATACAGTGAGCGTTTCTGGCATTGCTTTCATGCGATCGTCGTCGCGAGTTTGACGCTTGCGTTTACGCTCTGCATGGTAAGCCAGACCGGTACCCGCTGGAATCAAACGGCCCACAACTACGTTTTCTTTCAAGCCGCGCAGGTGATCCATCTTGCCGGTAACTGCACCTTCGGTGAGTACACGTGTGGTTTCCTGGAAGGAAGCCGCAGAGATGAATGACTCTGTCGCCAACGAGGCTTTGGTGATACCAAGAAGAACACGTTCGCCCTTGGCAACAACCTTACTTCCCGCTTTCAGCGTTTCGTTTTGTTCCAGGAACTTGGTGAATTCCACCTGATCACCTGGAATAAAGTTGCTGTCGCCGTTGTCGCCGATCAGTACTTTACGCAACATCTGACGAACGATAACTTCGATGTGTTTATCATCGATGCCAACGCCCTGAAGTCGGTAAACTTCCTGAACTTCGTTGGTGATGTACATCGCCAGATCACCAACGCCTTTCAGACGTAGGATATCGTGCGGGTTCATCGGACCATCAGAGATAACCTCACCTTTTTCAACCTGCTCACCTTCGAACACGTTGAGGTGACGCCATTTGGCGATCAGCTCTTCGTAGTGGTCAGAACCGTCGTTTGGTGTAATCACCAGACGTTTCTTACCTTTGGTCTCTTTACCGAAGCTCACAGTACCTGAGATCTCTGCAAGAATGGCAGGCTCTTTTGGCTTACGTGCTTCAAACAAGTCAGCTACGCGTGGCAGACCACCCGTGATGTCTTTGTTACCTGACGTTTCTTGTGGAATACGTGCTATGACGTCACCGATGGCAACTTCTGCGCCGTTTTCCTGGCTTACTAATGAATTGGCTGGCAGTAAGTACTGTGCCGGTGCATTAGTACCCGGTAGAAGAACGTCTTCACCCTTCGCATCAACCAGCTTCACCATTGGACGAATGTCCTTACCGGCAACTGGACGATCTTTAGGATCGATAATTTCAATGTTCGACAAACCGGTTAGGTCGTCGGTCGTACGGTTGATGGTGATACCTTCTTCCATACCGACGAACTGAATCTTACCGCCCACTTCTGTAACGATTGGGTGGGTGTGTGGATCCCAGCTAGCCACTTTCTGGCCAGCGTCTACTTGGCTACCATCATGCGCGCTGATTACAGCACCGTATGGCAGTTTGTAGAGTTCGCGCTCACGACCGTGTTCGTCTGCAAGAGCAATCGCACCAGAACGTGATACTGCAACTAGGTCACCGTTTTCACGAGTTACTGTCTTCAGGTTGTGTAGACGTACCTTACCGGCATTCTTCACCTGAACACTGTCCGCTGCTGATGAACGCGATGCCGCACCACCAATGTGGAACGTACGCATTGTCAGCTGTGTACCCGGCTCACCGATGGACTGTGCAGCGATAACACCGACAGCTTCACCAACGTTAACCTGATGACCACGACCAAGATCACGACCGTAACAAGCAGCACAAATACCTACGCGGCTTTCACAAGTGATCGCAGAACGCACGACGATTTCATCAATACCTTCGGCTTCAATGGCGTGTACCCAAGCTTCGTCAATCAATGTGCCTGCTGGTACAACAACATCGCCTTCAGAACCTGGCTTGAATACATCATTAGCAACAACACGACCCAGAATACGGTCACCCAGTGCAACAACGACGTCACCACCTTCAATCAGCGGTGTCATAACCAGACCTTCTTCCGTACCACAGTCTAGGTCGGTTACAACCAAGTCTTGTGCTACGTCAACCAAACGACGAGTCAAGTAACCCGAGTTTGCTGTTTTCAATGCCGTATCAGCCAAACCTTTACGAGCACCGTGAGTCGAGGTGAAGTACTGAAGTACGTTCAAACCTTCACGGAAGTTCGCAACAATCGGCGTTTCGATAATGGAGCCATCTGGCTTAGCCATCAGACCACGCATACCCGCCAACTGACGAATCTGTGCTGGGCTACCACGAGCGCCTGAGTCGGCCATCATGTAAACCGAGTTGAACGATTCTTGCTCAACTTCGTTACCTTCGCGGTCGATCACGCCTTCTTTACCCAAGTTATCCATCATCGCCTTGGCGACAAGTTCGTTGGCACGTGACCAAATATCGATAACTTTGTTGTACTTCTCACCGTGCGTCACAAGACCGGAAGCAAACTGGCTTTCGATGTCTTTTACTTCCGCATCAGCGTTGGCAATGATTTCTGCTTTCTCATCAGGGATAACGAAGTCGTTAACACCAATAGAAGAGCCTGACTTAGTTGCGTACTGGAAACCCGTGTACATAATTTGGTCAGCGAAGACAACGGTGTCTTTCAAACCAACGCGACGGTAAGCCGTGTTGATCAGGTTCGAGATCGCTTTCTTCTTCATCGGCTGGTTAACGATCTCGTAAGGGAGACCTTTAGGCACGATGCGGAACAACAACGCACGACCAACCGTAGTATCAACAACTTTCGTTGTTGTCTCATGGTTGCCATCGAGATCGATGTTGGTTTCAGTAATACGTACTTTCACCTTGGCTTGTAGGTGAGCGTTACCACTGGTGTATGCACGGGTAACTTCATCGAGGTCGGCAAACATCATGCCTTCGCCCGGTGCGTTGATACGCTCACGAGTCATCCAGTACAAACCCAATACAACGTCTTGTGACGGTACGATGATTGGCTCACCGTTCGCTGGAGACAGTACGTTGTTGGTCGCCATCATCAAGGCACGCGCTTCAAGCTGTGCTTCGATTGTTAGCGGTACGTGTACCGCCATTTGGTCACCATCGAAGTCAGCGTTGTAGGCCGCACATACAAGTGGGTGCAGTTGAATCGCTTTACCTTCAATTAGCTGAGGCTCGAACGCCTGAATACCCAAACGGTGCAATGTTGGTGCACGGTTTAGCATGACTGGGTGTTCGCGAATAACGTCAGCGAGGATATCCCAAACTTCCGGCGTTTCGCGCTCAACCATTTTCTTTGCAGCTTTAATGGTTGTCGCTAGACCGCGGTGCTCAAGCTTGGAGAAGATGAACGGCTTGAATAGTTCAAGTGCCATTTTCTTCGGTAGACCACACTCATGCAGACGCAGCTGCGGACCAACGGTAATTACCGAACGGCCTGAGTAGTCAACACGTTTACCAAGCAAGTTCTGACGGAAACGACCTTGCTTACCTTTAATCATGTCAGCAAGAGATTTCAGTGGGCGCTTGTTAGAGCCTGTAATTGCACGTCCACGACGGCCGTTATCCAGCAAGGCATCCACTGATTCCTGCAACATACGCTTTTCGTTGCGCACGATGATGTCTGGAGCGCTCAATTCAAGCAGGCGCTTCAAACGGTTGTTACGGTTGATCACACGACGGTAAAGGTCGTTAAGATCTGAGGTCGCGAAACGGCCACCGTCCAATGGTACCAAAGGACGCAAATCAGGTGGTAGAACAGGCAGTACGGACATGATCATCCACTGCGGGTCGTTACCTGAGTTATGGAAAGCTTCTAGGATCTTCAGACGCTTTGATAGCTTCTTGATCTTAGTTTCTGACGTGGTCGTCGGAATCTCTTCACGTAGACGGTTTACTTCGTCTTCGAGATCAATGTGTCCAAGCAAAATCTGGATCGCTTCTGCACCCATTTTCGCTTCGAATTCGTCGCCGAATTCTTCAATCGCTTCGTAGTACTGCTCGTCAGACAATAGCTGACCAACATCAAGCGTGGTCATACCAGGCTCGGTCACAACGAATGATTCGTAGTAAAGAATGCGTTCGATATCACGCAGCGTCATATCTAACATCAGACCGATACGAGACGGCAGTGATTTCAAGAACCAAATATGTGCAACGGGTGATGCTAGGTCGATGTGACCCATACGCTCACGACGTACTTTGGCTTGAGTAACTTCAA
>OJAY01000583.1_pt1 | contig 11864 bp, 10 predicted proteins | sample 1590331 | NCBI WGS metagenome assembly OJAY01 (sample SAMN05416835, study PRJEB24817) | seawater metagenome | isolation source: Sea water | place: Canada:Atlantic | collected 2013-07 | reverse complement strand
TCTACACAGAGTAGATCGTCGGCAGCGTCAGATGTGTATAAGAGACAGGGTTATTATCATGGTTAGCGATGGGCAGAATAATAATAGGCATATCAAGCGCCTGCTCAAATAAATAGATGGGTAAACTACCGCCGAGAGTTGGCGTTAGGATAGTTGGCTGTTCGTCCATACTATTCATGATAGCTGCTAATTTTTTTGCTTGTGGGCTATCTATTTTTGAGCGAAAGGCAGGGTAGGCACCAGCGCGCCAATCTAGCATCACAACCTTACTGTTTTCCCGGCGTAATTTAACGCTAGGGGGTTCATGCACAATGGTGTAACCCTGATTTTTGATGTGCGCTTCCATTTTCTTGCGCAAGAATGCGGGCGTTTGGTCTGCAGCCAATCGCATGTTAATGGATGCCGTCGCTTCTGACTGTATTATATTGCGCGCCTGATTACCTACGCCACCGGCTTGCAGCCCCTTAACAATAATGGCTGGACTCAGCACGCCTTCCTCTACTCGTACTGTTTTACCCAAACTTTCGGCAATGGCTAAGTCGTATTTAAGCTGCTCATCCACTGCAGGAATGTTGGCGATTGCCTCGCGCTCCACTTCACTGATAGGGCGCACTTCATCGTTATAGCCATCGATTAAAATAGTGCCCTGTTCGTCGGTCATTGAGGTGAGTAGGCGCATTAATCCATCGGTAGGGTTTGGAGAGAAATTACCGTAATGGCCACTATGCAGTGGGCTTAGCGCACCATAAGTGGTGATATCTACGGTCATGCTGCCGCGCATACCAAACACTAGCTGCTTATTTCTGCTTGGGTGCATTGGGCCGTCGCAAAATAGCATGAGGTCGGCAGTCATCTTGTCGCCGTGTTCTTGCAAAATAGCCTCTAAGGTTGGGCTACCTACCTCTTCTTCACCGTCTAAAATCAGTTTTATATTTACGCTAGGCGCTACGTTATGAGCTTCCATAGCGTCTAGGGCTGCCATTAGCGCAATGACTGGGGCTTTGTCATCGCCGGCTGAACGAGCCGCCAGTCGCCATTCTGGGTTTAGTGGCGATTTGCCATCCCAATCAACGGGTTTACCACCATGCTCGATGGGCTTATCGATTAGCGTAGGTGTAAAAGGCGGTGTTGCCCAGTTAGCAGGCTCCACTGGTTGTCCATCAAAATGGGCATAAATAAGGATGGTTTTGGTAGCACCCGGTACGCTTTTCTCTGCCAAAATATAAGGTGCACGACCTGCCGATACGACTTCAGAGGTAAACCCTCTCTGCGCAATATAGTTGGTTATCCATTTGGCGTTAACCAGCATGTCCTGTGTGTTAGCACTCACATTGGGAAGAGCTAAGAGAGACGTAAAATCTTGCAATATTTGTTGTTGATTTTCTTGGGTGTAATTTTTGATTTTACTGAGATTTTTAAGCCGAGAACTATCAGCGATTGATGGCAAAGTGAACAACACAAAAACCAATAGTAAGGAGTATTTAAGGTCGCGCATACATTACCTTTAAATGGCAAACGAGTGGTTTAAAAGTAAGGCATTAGCTTGGCATAAGCAATTTTCTTTAAAGTGAGGAGAGTGCATAAAGCAAAAATAGCCAACCCTTCCTTAGGTCGGCTATTACTTATCTAACCATTACTGCTTAGCAGCAATGTCTTGTTAGCTTAAAGGCTTACTGTCACAGGAGCAGAGCAGGCCGATGTTTCGTCACATACCATATAAGTATAATCACCAGGCTGCATACCTCTACTTCTATCGCGATAACGACCCGTGTTGCTTACTTCTTCAAGTAATTCACCGTTGCGATATACCATAACGGTGTCAGCTGTTGAGCCGCTATAAGACAGGTCAACGCGAAGCGAACCGAAGCGGGATAGCATTGCACGATCCACTTCTGCAACAATAGTGCTATTGGAAACTGCTACGGTTTCTGTTGCTACGTCAGTTTGACCTTCTGAGTCAGTTACCGTTAGCGTTACATCATAAGCACCTGTACCAGCATACACGTGGTTAGGGTTTTCTTCTGTTGATGTAGTGCCATCACCAAAGTCCCAGCTGTAGCTCACAATATCATCGTTCACGTCACTACTATTGTTGGTGAAGCTTACAGACAAACCAGAAGCATCGAAGGTGAATGCCGAGTTAGGTGGAGTAGGACCAACTTCGCCTATACCGCTAACCACTAAGCTCCACGTATTGACTGTACCGTTGTCACCATTGAAGGTATCAAGCACATTCAGCGTCCAGTCACCTGTTGCTACTTCGCCATTGAATGCATCAGAGCTATAGGTCTCAACAATATCGTCTGTACCACCACCTTGGTTTTGGCGCAGTACGGTCGTGGTGCCTTGTGGTGAGGTAAGAGATAATACTAAGTCGCCACTGTAGGTGTGCGTAATATCCACCGAGGCCTGCATGCCAAATATGGTTAATTCATCTGGAATATTGATAACAAGGTCTACACCAACATCTTCTGGATCTTCCTCATTAGGCAACGTTGGCACTGGCTCTTCTAAATACTCGTAAGGGAAATCGTTTAGGCCTTGCGGATAAACATATAAGTTTGCCGACTTCGACTTTTCGATATCGCCACTTACGCCATTAACGGTAAAGCTGTATTGACCCCATGCAGTGTCTTCAGAAGTGTTAACCACCAATGAGACTGTATCGCCAGGCATGGCAGAGCTTGCGCTAAGCGAAGCAATATCGCTAGCCTCGGCTAATGAGAGCTGAACTTCCTCATCATAGCCTGCGATAGAGCCAACTTCCACAGAGAAGGTATAGCTTTGACCTGCTTCCATTTCAGCTGAGCCAGGGGTAATGCCAAGCTTAAAGCCTGGTGTAGGGTCGGCCTCTTCAAGGGCGTTTAACACATTTAAACGATTGCCTGAAACCGTGCGGCCATCTGCCCACAAGCTTGTTTCTCCCGTTGCCATGAGCAACTCTTTCATTTCTGAGGGAGTCAGCTCTGGGTTCAAAGACCAAACTAAGGCAGCTGCACCTGCAACATGAGGTGTCGCCATAGATGTACCAGAATAGGCAGCATAACCATTCCCCGGTATGGTCGATAGTATGGATGAACCCGGTGCGGCAATGTCTACCGTTTCAATACCATATGAATAACCACTATCTCCGTCGGTGCGCGTAATACTTGCAACAGCCATCAAGCTATTAGTGGTAGTAACGTAGTTAGATGGGTAGTTATCTACATTATCGTTGTTCGAACCAGAGTTACCGGCTGCAGCAACAAAAAGAATACCCGCTTGGCCTGCCACTTCAATTGCCGTCTCTAATGCTTCACTGTAGCCACCGCCACCCCAACTATTGTTGGTCGCTTTAACATTAATACCGCGGTTTTCTTTTAGGTCGGTGAAGTAGTCAATACATTCAATCGCGCCCGCTGTCGAGCCAGAGCCATCTGCGCCTAAAAATTTACATGCGGCAATTGAAACGTCGTGGTTAACACCCACAACACCAACGCCATTGCCACCAACTGCACCTATGGTACCGGCAACGTGAGTACCGTGGGAGTCATCATCCATTGGGTCGGTATCACCATTTACCGAATCGATACCGTACACATCGTCGATATACCCATTGCCATCGTCGTCAATACCGTTGTCGGGAATTTCTCCAGGGTTCATCCACGCATTATCAGCAAGATCTTCGTGGTTGTAGTCAAGACCTGTATCTATTACGCCTATTACAACGCTACTGTCGCCCGTTGTGATATCCCATGCTTCAGGTGCATCGATATCAACATCAGTGGTACCACCGGCTTGTCCAGTATTATTCAGACCCCATAAATCTCCATAAGACGGGTCGTTGGGGAGAAGCGCTTTTCGATATAAATAGTTTGGCTCTGCAACTTTAATCGCTGGGTTTTTCTTCAAAATTTCAATGGCGTCTTTTACAGACTTTCCGCGAAGCTCTAATTTTGCAATGCGACCACTTAATAGGTTTGAAAACCGATCGTCAATTTCATCTCTGTTTGCATCACTAATGCGGGCACCCACCGATGAACGGGCACGCATTTTCTGGGCTTTGCTTACATTTTCTTTATAAACCACGATAACACTGTCATCGAAAATTTCGGCTTTTGAGGCATGAGCGTGACTAGACGCCATTAGCGGAAGTAGGGCTAATGACAATGCTGAAAGGCCTGTTTTTAAAGGCGTTTTTTTCATAACTAGATTCCATAATTAGCTTAATGCTGTAATCACGAAATCTTCTCGTTCGGTCTGGTATAACTAACGGTTAAAAGATATAGCGCAAATTTAAAAAGCTGCCACCTTTATCGTAAAAATTATATAAAAATACGACTTAACCACTAGGGAAAAACGTCAGTAGAGTAAAAAACTAGCACTTAATTACTATGCAACGGGAAGTCTTATCCTTTCTTCTCGCCAAAGAAAATAGGTAATCGTTTACCTTGATAAATCACATAAAAAACTAGTGGTCTTACCAATATTTATGACTGCTGTTTTAATCAAGATAAACTAGCACTATGGTACTAGTTTTAACCTCTAAGTCTTTGATTAAACGTTTTTTGCCTGTTTTCTATCTGTAATAAATACAACTTATTGGTTATAGATTATCAAAGCCTTAAAGAGTGTTATAGAGAAGTCACCTTTGTTGTTAATCAAGGAAGCAGTCGTTCTCATGGACAAGAAGTTAAAGGTTAAAAAGGGCCAAGTTGCTAAAAGTGTAGGGGCACTCAAAGCCGCTTCATTGGCAGCTATCACAGGGTGTAGTCTTCTAACTTTGCATCTTCCTGCTCATGCACAACAGTCCGATTTATCAACAAGTTCCGACATGGTGGAATCTTCTCTTTCAATAAGTCTGAATGCTCAAGCTATTACGATAGATGATGAAACGGTCTTCATCGCTGTCAGTCAGTTTGGGCTAAATAACATAACTAACATCATCCAGAGCGGCAACGGCGCAAACCTATCTAATATTGTTCAAAACGGCAGTAATAATGAGGCAATCATCACCCAGTTAGGTGATGGGAATATTGTTAATTTGTTACAGCAGAACAACAATAATTATTTCGAAATTATTCAAGATGGATTTGACAATGTTGCCAATATAAATCAGTTAGGTGAACAGTCTTTCACTGTTTATCAAATAGGGAATGAAATGGTAGTTAACATCACCCAATACATAGAATGATGTGATTGCCATGGGGAGACAAACGTGAAAATGAAAAGAACAAAAATAGCGAGTGCTTTACTTTTAGTTGTCGCGAGCGGATGGGCATCAGCCCAGCAAGTTCCAGATTCAAAAACGGTAGACTTTTCAGCCAATGCAGACTTTGTTGCTGCAGCGGAAGGTAATGCAATTACGCTAACTCAAACCGCGCCACAGGGAAATGAAGTTGGCAACGAGTCGATTTTAAGCCAAGAGGGCGATCTTAACGCCATCGTTGTTGATGTAACGGGCGATGCCAACGAAGTACTTGCATCGCAAATGCAGTCGGGAAATACACTTTTCGCAAGCATTACTGGCAATGGCAACTTCCTCGAGTCTGAACAAGACAGTTTAGACAGCACAGCAGAATTTTTAATTGAAGGAGATGATAACGTAGCATCTCTCGTGCAATTGGGTGATGGCGGGCCGTTTGGCTTTATTTTTAGCCGTTCAATAAACAGTATTTCGGGTAGTGGCAATACGCTTTCAATCTATCAAGGTGACGGTGGCAACTGGGCCAATAATGCCATTTTTGGAAACGACAATGCAGTGTTTGTGGATCAGAGTGGCGATTGGCACGAGTCATACGTTCGAGAGTTAAGTGGTGATGGCAATGAAATTGACGTTGTTCAAGATGGTTTCTACAACATTTCAGATTTAACCGTAATTGGCTCAGACAACGAAATTGAAATAGACCAAGACGGCGACGACAATGTGATTGGTTGGAGTATGGTTGGCGATGCAAACGTTCTTGAATTTGAACAAGACGGCAATGGCAATGAAATCGCAACTGGTGTGTTCGAAGGCTCAGACAACGAGATCAACATTGATCAAATTGGCGATATTAACCTTGCCACGGTTGAAACCATTGGGGGCATTGCAAATACGTTTGAAATTAACCAAGTGGGTACTAGCAATATAGCTTATGCCGGTGTGATTGGTTTATTCAATGAGTTTGATTTAACACAAGTTGGTGATGCGAATGAGATCAGCGCGGTCAACTTCGACGGCTGGTTCAATACAATAGAAATTGAGCAAGACGGCGATGCTAACTTGGCGCTGGCGCAGGCTGGTATTGGTGAAACAACATTTTTCGCAGATGACAATATCATCGAAATGTCGCAAGAAGGCATTGAGAACGTAGCGTCAGTAGAGCTGGCGAGTAATACAAGCTCAAGTTTTAATGAGATCACAGTATCGCAGTCGGGTGAACTCAACCTACTCGACCTACTTGTAAACGGTAATGACAATATGATTAGCGTGATGCAAGAGGGCGTTGGTAACTGGGTTACTGATGAAAGTGGTGGTCAGTTTGCGATTACAGGTGACGCAAACACATTTGAGGTTACTCAAATGGGGAATGATAACTTAGTAACAGGCAGTATAACCGGCAACGGCGGAACGGTAAGCGTTACGCAAGTAGGCGATTACAACGTCGCTACTGTTGTTCAAATGTAAATGCTGTAGGCCGAGCGAAAGCTCGGCCTTATTCAATGCAATGAAGTATTTGTATCGTTTCACATGTCTTACATTATTCATTAGTGTCTTTTCTCTGACGAGTCACGCGGCAGAAATCCGGCTGGGTGGACTTCTGCTCGACAACAGTATCAGTCGTCAAGGTCACGAGTTTGCCTCTAGAATTAGCCAATATTGGCGAGAAGTTCCAGACAGTTCAGGTAAAAACTTAGTCGTTAAAGAGATTATCGTTCCTCAAGCAGGAACGCTGCTTTCGGTGATATATGATAACAAAGTAGTTTACCAAACCTACATGGGGCGTCGTCAGGTGCCTATGGACGAGAAAGTGCAGCAAGCCATTGTTTTAGTGTTAGATGCTGTAGCGAATGCGAGTATAGATAGTAGAAGCCCAGATTTAGCAGGGGATGAATGGTAATGAAAAAAGGGACATTAATCACAGCATTAATAACCTTGGGAGCGGTATTTCAGTTTACTGCCCTAGCAACAGAATTGGTATATGAGCCTATCAACCCATCGTTTGGTGGAAACCCACTGAACGGCTCGTTTTTACTGAGCAAAGCCAATTCACAAAATGCACACAGTGCGCCTCTAAGTGAGCGCTCTTATGATGAACGCTTACAGGAGTCGCTTGAACGTGCTTATATCAATCGTATTGTACGTGAGATAACCGATATTGCCTTTGGCGAGCAGGAATATGACGCTGATGGTAACCCCATAGACAGCATATTTAATCAAGACAGTATCTTTGTAAGCGGCGATTTTCAGGTAGAGCTGATCACTAGTAATCCTGATAGTATTGTCGTTAATATTACCAATCTGCTGACAGGTGAAGTCACGGTTGTAGAAATTCCACGGTTTGGGTAGGGAAACACATGAGAAGTACCGTATTTTTAGTGTTGGCGTTAGTCCTTTGTGGCTGCGAATCAATAACCAACACATTGCCTCCAGATACTACCGCGGCAGATATTATCAAACAAAGCAAAACACTATCGGAAGTGAAATCTTTACCTCCTCCCATGGGACAAATTCCAGTGTCTGTTTATGCGTTTAGAGACCAAACGGGCCAGTATAAGCCAAGCAGCGGCGCAAGTTCATTCTCTACCGCTGTTACGCAAGGCGCTACGTCCATTCTTGTTCAAACACTGAGCGAAACATCTTGGTTTTTACCAGTAGAGCGAGAAGGACTGCAGAACATTCTTACTGAGCGAAAGATTATCCGTGCTGACGAGAATAGTGGCGATGATTTACCTCCTTTGACAACAGCAAGAATAATTATTGAAGGGGGCGTCATCAGCTACGACACCAATATTCGTACCGGAGGTGCTGGTGTTGAATATTTTGGTGTTGGAGCAAGTGAGCTATTCAGAGAAGATCTTATTTCTATTTATATGCGGGCAGTAGATGTCAGAACCGGACAGGTTTTGATCTCTGTCTCAACGTCGAAAAAAGTGCTTAGTCAAGAAGTGAGGGCTGGGCTATTTAGGTATGTGTCATTAAAACGACTGCTAGAAGCTGAAACAGGTTACACCACAAATGAGCCTATGTTTGAGTGTGTAAAGCAGGGCATTGAGAAGGCAGTTACCGAATTGGTTCTACGAGGCATGGAAAAAGGTGTTTGGCGCGCTAAAGCTTAGGCGCCTTTTACTTTTAAATTGTGTTGATGAATACCGGTTAGTAATGGCTAGCGGCTTACTTGCTGCAGCTGGCTATACTGCTGGGCATACCACTTTATAAGTTCTACACGATTTCGACACTCAGTTTTTCTAAAGATGCTGTAAACATGTGTCTTCACGGTATTAACGCTAATGTGAAGGCAGTCTGCAATTTCCTTATTTTGAGCACCATCAGCCACTTTACGAGTTATAGCTAACTCACGTTTTGTCAGCAATTTATTCGGTGACTGTAGCGCTGTTACTGGCTTTGTTTTTGCTAGTAAATTAGCATCAATGTAACGGCTCATTACTTCACGGCTAAACCATTTATTTCCCGATTGCACTTGCTGCACTCCCCGTACAAGCAGTTCTAAACTATTTTCAATGTGAAAAACGCCATTTATACCATGTTGTAATGCCGCGTAGTGGAAATCAACGTCTGCTGCACAAACGTTGAAGAAGACCTTATTTAGGTCGGGAAAATCGTTCACAACTGGCAAATTAAGTAACGTTGTTGTACTGCAATAGTTTGCATCAATAAAAAAGGTGTAGGTATTGTTTAAGATACTACGTGGAGGCTGAATAGCCCCAGTGGTGACGGCAAAACCACACGACGGTAAGATACAAAGAAACCGTTCATAAGCCTCATCTCTTTCGCTAGCTGTTTCGTGATTATTTCGCGTAAGAACAAACGCTTGATGTGACATGAAAACTCCTTTTCGTGTCTAAAGACATGACTCATTAAACCTTACGGTCTAAGGGAGCGCATTACAACATTGTAAGCACACTTCGCTTCGTAATTAGGCAATAAAAAATGTAACAAAGTAAAACAAGCTTCAGTCGTGACGCGCTTAAAAATACTGACCTATAAACGCACCGCGGTTTCGCTTAGCAACCGCTTGCATAAAAGCGCCAAAGCGTTGCGCATTGCCATTACTGCGACTAAAACCAACCCCATGGATACGTATGATTGGCTTACCATCCGCACCAGCATTTGCCTGGGTTATTTGGGTTACCGTTCGGTCAAAATTGCTTAGCTGGTAGTCATCACCAAATACATAAAGACTCACTTTCCCTTTAGTGTTTTTGTAGAGCTTTATTGCTTTTAAAATACCCGCTTCAGGCTGGCTCGCACCACCTTTAAAGCTTTGCATTTGGTTCATGGCTGTTTTTCTGAGCGTTGGTCTGTCGTCCAACCATTGCCCAGCTTTACTTGAAAACATAAAGCCACCGTCGGCCGACATAATTTGAAAGCCTTTCATTTTTGGGTGGTTTTGCAGAATATCATTAACAATGGTGATGACTCTATTCCAGCTACTTCCATTCGACATGGAGCCTGAGTTATCGATAGCAAAAATGACATATTCTGCGTCGGTGGGTATACCGCCTACATCATCATCGGGAGTATCTGTTGAATTAGGCGTATTTAACATGGCGGTGGCGTGACGAATTTCAGCTCTCAGTGATGATGCCTTGTCTTGTAGCTGCGTTATTGTTTGCTGGGCACGAGGTATGGAGGAGTTTAAGTTTTTTTGTTTATCGGTTACCGAGGCCGTCTTGCTTTGAGCCGATTTAAGCTCTTGTTGTTTATCTGAAAGTGCACCTTTAAGCGTTTCCACACTTACCTGTGCTTGCAAAACCTGGTCAATGAGAATACTTACGTTACTAGGACCTCGCTCAGTATCTTCAGTACCATTTTTTGCAAGCAACACCAGCATAATAACCGCGCCGAAGGCACAAGAGATAATATCTAAAAACGCAATGTTGAAGACTTCTACAGGAGCTCGCTGAATTTTCCGCATTACGGCCACTCCGGTGCTGGTGAAAGAAAAGTGCCGCTTGTCACTCGAGTCCATTCCCAATACATAGGTGTAGCAAAAGGGTCGCCCTCAATGGGCAATAGAATAACGTTGTAATGTACCCCTTTCTTCGCGCGCTTTACGGTTTCTACAAAAAGTGCTTTTCTACAGTCAGACGAAATGGATTTTTTACTACTGATAAAGTTTCTGCAGCTCAGTGGCAAACCATCACCTTGTGTTGGCAGTCCGTCCGTCACAATGTAAACATCGGTTATGTTTGGATTAGCGTCAAACAACACGTTAAGCCCTTCTTGGAGATTAGTTCCTCCACTTGGCACCACTGCACCTAAATCTTTAACAATTGCATTCATAGAGCCACTGACTTTTGCACTAATGATTTTCCTGATCCCCAGTGTTTCAGCTGTATCAGAAAAGGTTACAACAGAAAGCCTTGATGTTTGAGGTACTCTTGCAAGCATCCATTGTGCCACTCGTTTTGTACGCACCCATTTGGGCGTAGACACTTTTTGTCCGTCGCTTAGCGCCAGTTTGCTCAACACATCAAGCAGGTTATCTCCCATCATTGACGCGCTTTTATCAACTAATATACCTATATCTGAACCTTCTATCCTAAGGCCCGTTATATAGTTCTGTTCACCGGTGCCCTGCATTTGAATATTGGCCGATTTTTCCACTTCTTTAGATAGCGCAGCCAGCTGATTTTCAAGATCGGCCACTACAGCCATTTCGGTAGACATATCTTGTAACAGCTTGGACTGATCTTGCGTGCTATCTTTTTGGGCTTGTTCAACATCGTCCTGCTTGGCCGATTCAAGGGCTATTTTATCGTTCACTTCATCTATTGATTTTTTAAGCTGCTGCTGCTCGGTTTGTGCTGCCGCTAATTCTTGTTCCAGCTTTTCTTTTTCATCAGTAGGAGTGGGAGTGAACGCGTTAAAATCGACTAAAATGAATATAAGGATGACGGCGCCTAACCCGCATGCCATAACATCGAGAAAGGCAAGATTAAATCCGTCTACGGGTTTACGGGTTTTTGGCATGCTTACGTTGCTCTATTAGTTATGTAAATGTGAGAGCAAGTGACGTTCACATGATGCCTGTGTGCGGATCACCATAGTATCTTGGCGACCATTAAGCAGGTGCATTAGCAGCATTAAGATAAGGGAGATAAACAGGGCAACGAGCGTAGAGTTAAATGCCACGCCAAGCGAGGCGGTCATTCCAGCAATATCGCCCTCAAGAGCTGCATCAGCTTGAGCAAGAGCAGCTCCTATACCGCGCACAGTACCCACAAAGCCAATAGAGGGAATCGCCCAAATGATGTATCGAATAACGTTATTGCCACTTTCTAGTTGTGCAGCAATGTTATCAATGGATGAATGAATAGCATCGGCAGCATGCTGAACATTCTTTGTGTTTTTATAACGTCGAATGCAGTTTATCCAAGTGCTATAAGCGGGAGTGTCACTATAGGAGGAAGAAGATAGTTCGTTAATTGCCTCATCAATAGCTAACGGTGTATCTTTATCGTGTTCTGGCAGCAGATCGCGAGAATAAATTTCTTCTTCATCAAGCAACTTCCAAAGTTTGTATACCATCAAAAAAATACAAAATAGCATTAAGGAAATACACACTTGCTGCTCAATATCTTTCAAAATAACCCAGATAGATGAAAGCGAGGCCTGTCTCTTATACACATCTCCGAGCCCACGAGACGCTACGCTA
>OJAY01000582.1_pt1 | contig 11868 bp, 10 predicted proteins | sample 1590331 | NCBI WGS metagenome assembly OJAY01 (sample SAMN05416835, study PRJEB24817) | seawater metagenome | isolation source: Sea water | place: Canada:Atlantic | collected 2013-07 | reverse complement strand
CTATTTGGTCAGGGGCGCTTTTAAAACAGGTGACTAAAAAATCAGTAACCTATTTAGTTTTATTAAGCGTTTAGAATCGCTTTCAAGGTTTCACTAGGCGACATAGTGGCCTCTAGTTTCTCTGAATCAGGGTAGTAGTAACCACCGATATCCTGAGGCTTACCTTGAGATTCATCAATCTCAGTAATGATTGTATCGATTTTAGCCGATAGTTCGTCATATACCGCTTTAAACTGCGCCGCTAAGTCAGCGTCTTCAGTTTGGTTAGCCACTTCTTCTGCCCAGTACAAACCAAGATAAACGTGGCTACCACGGTTATCTAATTGGCCAGCTTTACGCATTGGTGACTTACCATTGTTTAGCAGTGTCTCTGTCGCTTTGTCTAACGCTGTAGCGATAATCTTAGCTTTCTTGTTGTCGTGCTTAATTGCCACGTCTTCAAGTGAAACCGCTAACGCCAAGAATTCACCTAATGAATCCCAACGAAGGTGACCTTCTTCAACGAATTGTTGAACGTGCTTAGGTGCACTACCACCTGCGCCAGTTTCATACAAACCGCCACCTGCCATTAGAGGCACAATTGAAAGCATTTTAGCACTGGTGCCGAGCTCAAGAATTGGGAACAAGTCAGTGAGGTAATCACGCAGTACGTTACCAGTTACTGAAATAGTATCTAGTCCGCGAATTGCACGTTCCATGCTGAAACGAATCGCGCGAACAGGTGCCATAATTGAAATGTCTAAACCTGACGTATCGTGGTCTTTCAAGTAGGTTTCTACTTTCGTGATCAGCTGTGCATCGTGAGCACGCTCATCATCTAACCAAAATACAGCTGGCATACCAGATTGACGTGCACGGGTAACTGCTAGCTTAACCCAGTCTTGAATAGGTGCGTCTTTCACCTGACACATACGCCAGATATCATCTTCTTCAACAGCATGCTCCATCAATACGTTACCGTCTTGATCGACAACTTGTACTGTACCGTCAGCTTCTATTTCAAACGTTTTATCGTGTGAACCGTACTCTTCAGCTTTCTGCGCCATCAAACCAACGTTAGGTACTGTACCCATTGTAGTTGGATCGAATGCACCGTGAGTTTTACAGAAGTTAATCACTTCTTGGTAAATAGTGGCATAAGTACTTTCAGGAATAACCGCTTTAGTATCGTGCGACTTTCCATCCGGTCCCCACATTTGACCTGAGTTACGGATCATTGCAGGCATTGAAGCATCTACAATTACGTCACTTGGTACGTGTAGGTTAGAAATACCTTTGTCTGAGTTTACCATTGCGATAGGTGGGCGGTCGGCATAACAAGCATTGATGTCTTTTTGAATTTCAGAACGCTGAGACTCAGGAAGGCTAGCAATTTTATCGTATACGCTACCAAGACCGTTATTAGCGTTAACGCCTAGCTCTTCAAACAAGTCGCCCCATTTTTCGAACAAGTCTTTGTAGAATACTTTAACGCAGTGACCGAATACGATGGGGTGAGACACCTTCATCATTGTTGCTTTAACGTGTAGCGAGAATAAAACGCCTGTGTTTTTCGCATCTTCAATTTGTTCTTCGAAGAATTCACACAAGGCTTTTTTGCTCATGTACATAGCGTCAATAACTTCACCAGCAAGCAAGCTTACTTTAGGCTTAAGCGTTTTCTTGCTGCCGTCTTTTCCGGTGAACTCAATGCTTACGTAACCTTCTTTTTCTACAGTTACTGATTTTTCACCTGAATAGAAATCGCCACCGCGCATGTGCGCTACGTGAGTACGTGATGCTTGTGACCACTCGCCCATTGAATGCGGGTGCTTGCGCGCAAAATTCTTAACCGCAGTAGGTGCGCGGCGGTCTGAGTTACCTTCACGTAATACAGGGTTTACTGCACTACCTAGAACCTTGCCGTAACGCTCACGAATCTCTTGGTCTTCGTCAGTTTTAGGCGAATCTGGGAAAGCCGGTACGTTAAAGCCTTTTTCGTTTAGCTCAGCGATAGTGGCGCGCAACTGAGGAATAGACGCACTTACATTTGGTAGCTTAATGATGTTAGCTTCAGGATCTTGCGTCATTTCACCAAGTTCAGATAACGTATCGGTTACACGTTGCTCTTCAGAAAGAAACTCGGGAAAAGTAGCCAACACACGGGCCGCAAGAGAAATATCGCTTAGCTCTACTTCAACATCAGCAGCACTAGCAAACTTCTTAATAATAGGAAGCAACGAGTACGTCGCCAGCATTGGCGCTTCATCTGTTTTAGTATAGATGATCTTAGACTTGGTCATTATGTACCTCAATGTTGTCGGTAGCGTACTACCGTTTTAGTCCATTAGTCGCACTAACACAAAGCATGTGGAAAGCCTTCGGTCACTACGATACGTAATTGATGTTTTATGTTCTGTTGCACTTAACAACAGAACCACTTGTTGTTTTCGTCCTCGTGCTGAGATTAACGCAACCTTCATGCACTCAACACGAATGGGCAGTCTGTTATTTTTATAACTGCGAACATTAGTATAAGGTCGAAACTTTTAGTTACAAGTCATACCATTGTCTTAACCGACGACTTGCCTGAATTTCGCCGAACTTCCCGCACATTTTTATGCCCTTTATTGTTTTAGCTTTGTCTTACTCGGGCAGTTTTTCGCGCATTGTGGTAGGCTTTAGCGATAGAAGGCATCCTAAGAATAAGAGTAATTATTCACACCATGGCAAACGAAAGCAAAATCGTACTTTTCAACAAACCTTTTCAAGTACTGTCTCAATTTACTGATGCAGACGGCCGAGAAACCCTTAAGGATTATATTGATGTACCAGGGGTATATGCTGCCGGTCGACTAGACAGAGATTCCGAAGGGTTATTGGTGCTGACTAACGACGGAAAGCTACAACATAAATTGGCACACCCCGAGGCCAAAACCAGCAAAACCTATTGGGTGCAAGTGGAAGGCATTCCTAACGAGGCTGCGCTAGACGCCTTGCGTAACGGGGTAGAGCTTAAAGACGGCATGACCAAACCAGCCAAAGTTGTAGCTATAGATCCTCCTGAATTATGGGACAGAAACCCGCCAGTTCGTTTTCGTCAAGCTATCCCGACTAGCTGGTTATCTATCACAATCAGTGAAGGCAGGAACCGCCAAGTTAGGCGTATGACCGCCCACATTGGTTTTCCTACATTGCGTTTAGTGCGCTATCGCGTGGGCAATTGGACCATTGATGGCATCGATAATGGCAAATACGTGTGTTTCTAACATTGACGCTAAAACAATGCCGATTTCTTCAAACGCTTATTCAAACGCCCAATTGTGTGTTTCGCTATTTAATAGACCAATATAACGATGAGACCTCACTATGATTACGTTCATTATTAGTTATAGCTTTTTGGTTTATTGAATTTTTAAACTCGGCGCTTGAAATACGCTTTTAAACGACCAATTTACGCTTCCCGACACTAAAATCTGTCGGTAAAGCAAAACGATTGAACACAATCGCTTTATTATGTGAATTGGTGGGCTTTATCTGGTAAAATCCGCCACCCTGAAATCAACCTAAATGAGTGTTATCTACGTTGTGACTGATATTGAATCAAACGCGAGCAAAAAAGTAATCGTCGGAATGTCCGGCGGCGTCGACTCTTCCGTTTCTGCCTACTTGTTGTTACAGCAAGGCTATCAGGTGGAAGGCCTGTTCATGAAGAACTGGGAAGAAGATGATAATGATGAATATTGCTTAGCCGCCGAAGATTTAAAAGATGCACAAGCCGTCGCTGACAAACTAGGTATTGAGCTTCACACCATCAATTTTGCCGCTGAATACTGGGACAACGTATTTGAGTATTTCCTAGAAGAATATAAAGCAGGCAGAACGCCTAACCCCGATATCATGTGCAACAAGGAAATTAAGTTTAAAGCGTTCCTTGAATTTGCTGCCGAAGACTTAGGTGCAGATTATATTGCTACCGGTCATTACGTGCGTCGCCGCCATCAAGATGGCAAGTGGCAGCTATTGCGCGGGTTGGATGAAAACAAAGATCAAAGCTACTTCCTCTATACCCTAGGTGAAGAACACGTAGCGAAAACCTTGTTCCCTGTGGGCGATATTGAAAAGCCACTGGTACGTAAAATTGCAGAAGAACAAGGGCTAATCACCCACGATAAAAAAGATTCTACCGGCATATGTTTTATTGGTGAGCGTAAATTCAAAGACTTTTTAGGCCGCTACTTACCTGCCCAACCCGGCATTATTGAAACCGCGGAAGGGGAAGAAATTGGTAAACATGAAGGCTTGATGTATCACACCCTAGGACAACGCAAAGGGCTGCACATTGGTGGCCATGCTAAATACGGTGAAGAGCCTTGGTATGTGGTAGATAAAGACGTAGCACGCAACGTATTAATTGTAGGCCAAGGTGCCGACCACCCTCGCCTATACTCTAAAGGCTTGGTGGCAAAACAACTGCATTGGGTAGACCGTACTACTATTACAGAACCTATGCGAGCAGTGGTAAAAACTCGTTATCGTCAAACTGATATCCCCTGCGCAATCGCGCCAATCAATGATGATATGATTGAAGTTATTTTTGATGAGCCGCAAAAAGCGGTTACACCTGGTCAATCTGCCGTTTTCTACCTAGATGAAGTGTGTTTAGGCGGCGGAATTATTGAGAGCTATATCCGTTAATGTTAGATACCGACGTAGAAAATAATTTAGCTTTGGCTGGCGTTTGCCAATCGGCGGCGCTTGTGCAAAGCCTTGCAAGAAAAGGCACCGCAAACGACGAAGCGGTGGAAGCGAGTCTTTCCAGTATATTGGTTACCGATCCTGAAAATCCACAGCAAGTGTTCGGCAAGTTAAGTAACCTTGAAGTAGGATATAAAACCCTCTTCGCACAGTTATCAGATAAACAACAGAGCAAAGACACCGAGCTGACCCGTTATATTGCCAGCATTCTTGGTCTTGAAAGAAAACTTGCACGTAAACCTGCCGCCATGAAAGAACTGGCAGAGCGTATTTCTCACGTGCAGCGTCAATTGGCGCATGTAGACTTTCAAAACCCGCAAATTGTGTCGTCGTTGGCCAGTATATATAGCGATATTATTAGTCCATTAGCACCGCGTATTCAAATTGCGGGTAATCCGGATCATCTTGGCCAACCGGCTTCGCAGCACAAAGTTCGCGCTATATTACTTGCAGGCGTGCGCGCCGCGGTAATGTGGCGTCAAATGGGTGGTAAACGTCGGAACATTTTGTTTCGCAGAAAACAAATTTTAAATAGCGCTGTAAAGGCGCTCAGGCTGATAAACTAGTTAAGGAGCTGAAGGTGGAACTGAGTCAGTTAACTGCAATTTCCCCTGTCGATGGTCGATATGCTGGAAAAAGCGTAGAATTACGTAGTATTTTTTCCGAATACGGCTTACTGAAATACCGTGTTGAAGTGGAAGTACGTTGGCTGCAAATGCTATCGGCGAACACTAAAATTGAAGAAGTTCCTGCGTTTTCTGATACCTCAAACGCATTATTAGATGCTATTGTGGCTAACTTTAGTGTTGATGATGCTATGCGCATTAAAGATATTGAGCGCACCACCAACCACGATGTTAAAGCGGTTGAATACTTTCTAAAAGAGCAAGTGGCTAGCAACAGCGAATTATCTGCTGTGAACGAGTTTATTCACTTTGCATGTACCTCTGAAGATATTAACAACCTTTCTCACGGCCTAATGCTTACCGAAGCCCGTGATACCGTGTTGCTACCTTACTGTGACAAACTTATCGATGCCTTAATAGCACTTGCCAAGGAATACCAACATATTCCAATGATGGCACGTACTCACGGCCAACCCGCCTCTCCTTCTACCATGGGTAAGGAAATGGCTAACGTGGCAATGCGTTTGAAGCGTCAACGCGCACAAATTGCTAAGGTTGAAATTTTAGGCAAAATTAATGGCGCCGTAGGTAACTACAATGCCCATTTATCTGCTTACGCTGATGTAGACTGGCACAGCGAGTCTGAAAAGTTTGTCACATCGCTAGGCTTATCGTGGAACCCATATACCACGCAAATTGAACCGCATGATTATATTGCCGAGTTGTTTGATGCAGTAGCCCGCTTTAATACCATTCTTATCGATTTCGATCGTGATGTGTGGGGTTATATTGCTCTAGGTCACTTTAAGCAAAAAACCATTGCCGGTGAAATTGGCTCTTCAACCATGCCGCATAAAGTTAACCCTATCGATTTTGAAAACTCGGAAGGTAACTTAGGCCTAGCTAACGCTATCTTTAATCACTTGGCCGCGAAGCTTCCTATTTCTCGCTGGCAGCGTGATTTAACCGACTCCACCGTACTTCGTAACTTGGGTGTGGGTGTAGGTTATGCGGTAATCGCTTATCAAGCTACCCTTAAAGGTATTAGCAAGTTAGAAGTTAACGAGCAAAGCTTGTTGAATGAACTTGATAACAACTGGGAATTACTAGCTGAGCCAATTCAAACGGTAATGCGTCGTTACGGTATTGAAAAGCCTTACGAGAAATTGAAAGAGTTGACCCGTGGTAAAAAGGTTAACGCTGAAATCGTGGCTGAGTTTATTGATAACTTAGACATGCCAGAAGCAGCAAAAGCTGACCTTAAAGCATTAACACCTGCAAGCTACATTGGTGATGCAATCAGGCTAGTAGATCAGTTATAAAGGCATCGCCTTTTCCATACACTTAAAAACGCGGCCAGTCCGCGTTTTTTTATGGTTGGGATTTAGGCATGCTTACACACAAAACATTTCATTCAAAAGCGGCAATAATTCACGCAACTGCACGCTTTTTTGCCCTGTGCTTGTTGTTACAAACACCGCTATTGATGGCGTATGCTCACTACAGCGCACACCATATTGCACTGTGGTGGAATCTGACCTTTCATATTCTTTGTGCATTTACCACGCTATATTTGTGCAACAAAGGCCTGCCAACGCGGGCCCGTACACTGCTGTTAACCAGCTATTACAGCTATATTGTGCTAGCGACATTCCTATGGCGTGGCGACATGTACATTCAGCACTTTTTATTGATTGGCTGCTTATGCTGTGTGGGGGTATTTAGCCAGCATGAGCAACGTCCACGACTTTACTGGGGGTTGCTTTTCGCCCTAACATTCTGTGCTATTGATGGCCTATTTAGCTACTCACTTCACGGTTGGCAAGGCGCTATTCGTCGTAGCAATAGTATTACCCTAACTCTAGCCAGCGTGGGACTTATACTGACCTTGCATGCTCATAGCCGGCGCCACCTTCATCACCTTGCTGTGAACTACCGTCATACACGGCAATTGTTGATAAAAGCAACCCCTGCCGCCAAGCTTACAAGCGCTTTTACTCCCCCTTTGAGCCATGTTCCGAATACTCCTTTAAGTAGGTTTTCAAGTAGTGCATCAACAGGCTTTTCGACCGGGCTAATGCGGCAAAGCTTCTCCTCGGCCTGTGTGTTATTTGCAGATATAAAAGGTTATCAAACACTGGCCCCCTTGTTTGGAGAACAAAAAGTGATAGAGGCATTGGATGCCTTTTACAGCCAAATTGATGTGTTAGCCGCTGCCCATAAAATGTACCCAGTAAAAACGAATGGCGATGAATACATGGCGGTTAGCGAACTGTGTATGTTTCCTCCTTTAAGTGCTTCAAATGGCAAACAAAAAGGCGAACAAAAAAGTGCACATCATATAAATAACGGCGTGTTGTTTGCGCTTGCTGTTACCGCCACCTTTAAAATCTTTGCGTTAAAAGAAGGTTGGCCTTGCCAAATTCGTATCGGCGTTGCAGCAGGCCCTGTTACTGCTGGCATGCCTAGAAGACAGCACGGCATTTTCGATGTGTGGGGCAACACGGTTAATTTGGCGTCTATGCTAGAACAACATTGCAAAGGGAATGCTGTTACCGTTTGCGATAGTACATTTTCTCATTTAACCGCTGAAACCCAAGCTAAATTCTGCCCCATTTTAATTGATAGCAAAATTGGTGAATTGGCCGCCTTCGAACACCGGCTTACTAATACACACTAAGCTAGTAACCCTTTATAGAATAAACGATAATACCCCCATAGATGCGTGGAGATTACTTAATGAAAGAATTCGATATAGAACATTTTCTATCTCATTATTGGCAACAAAAGCCTGTTGTATTACGTGGCTTTTTTCAAGATTTTGAAGATCCTATCGATGAGCACGATTTGGCCGGCTTAGCCCAAGAAGAAGAAATAGATAGCCGACTACTAAGCTTTGAAAATACCAGTGGCAACCCAGCGGATGGCGCAGGCGAATGGAAAGTTCATCAAGGGCCAATTCATGATTTTGAAGCCGTTTGCGAAGGTGCATGGACACTACTTGTACAAAGTGTAGACAGGTACGTACATGACGTAGCTGACATTCTTGAACCCTTCCGCTTTCTTCCAAATTGGCGTTTAGACGACCTAATGGTAAGTTTTGCCACTAAAAATGCAGGTGTTGGCGCGCATATCGACCAATACGATGTATTTTTAGTGCAGGGAAAGGGTCAGCGTCGTTGGCGCGTAGGTAAGCCTGGAGAATACAAAGAAGTATTCCCACACCCTAAACTTCGTCAAATTGAAGGCTTCGACCCTATTATTGATGAAGTACTAAACCCAGGTGACGTACTGTATATTCCGCCGGGTTGGCCTCATGATGGCAAAGCGTTGGAAGACTGCTTAACCTACTCTGTAGGCTTTCGTGCCCCTGAAACCAGTCAGCTCGCCGATAGCCTTTCGTTAATGTTAGAAACCAGCGACATTAATGTGCGATTTACCGATTCAGGTAGAAAGTTGTCAATGCCTTCGGCAGTAGTTGAATCTAGTGATATTGCCGCGTTAAAGCAACAGCTCATCACAGCGATTAATTCCGATGACTTCACCCATGCATTGCTTGAATCACTAAGTGAACAAGGCCTTCCAGAGTATCCACCTGAGTATTTATATACTGATAGCCAAATTACCGCAGGGTTTGAAGAAGGTGAGGAGTTTGCAGCCGCCCCTGGAGTACGTGCGCTCATTGCAACAGATACTGAAAACACGACACCTTCTCACCAAGGTCGCTTCTTTTATGTTAACGGCGAACGTTTCAGTTATAACAAAGAAGATGAGCAATGGGTTCAGCTTTTATTGAACAACGACGTACTTTTTGCCGAAATCCTGCCTGATCTACCCTCTTTTGCGTTTTTAGCAACATTAACTACACTTGTAAATAAGGGTTACTGGGAATGGATAGAAGCGTAACGCAACCACATGGCTTATACGATAGAGAACGTCGATTGGGCAAGGGATAAGCATCGACTTAAAGCAATCAGGGAAGATGTATTCGTTTTGGAATGGCGAGTACCCCAAGACAGTGAATTTGATGAGCGCGATGCCAGCGCTTTTCATGTACTGCTTTTGGAAGATGGTGAAGAAGCTAACCAACCCATTGCAACGGGGCGGTTAACTCAGTGTGGAGAAATTGGCAGGATCGCAGTGAAGCGCGGTTACCGAAACATGTCTGTTTATCGTGCGCTGTTTGCGGCTTTAATAGAAGTCGCCAATCGCCATAACGTCACTATTTTAAAAGTAAGCTGCAGCCTTGATAGTGTGTCGTACCATCAAGGCTTAGGCTTTAAGCCCGAAGGGCAAGTGTTTATGGACGGTGGCGTAGCACGTCAGCGCATGCAATGCCCTGTAGAGCGTTTTCCATTCCCCGATGTTTCACAAATGCATTAACTATCACATTAGCCATTGCATCAATAAAGGTTAGCTTAAACGCCTTGCCATAGTTCATCTTGGTTTTGTATGGCGTGCAGGCCTTCTGCTCTACTTTCTAATAATTCCGCATACTCCAACGACGATGCATCAGCACTGTCTGACTCGCGTAAATTTGCCGCCTTCAACTGCCACGACATTGCAAAGTGTTTAATCGCTTCGCGAGCATTAGCCGCCGTAGCCTCAGGAATAAAGTCGGTAGGCAAATCGCCACTCATCACCCAATAAAATGCATTATTAGTATCTTTGATTTTCCATACTGCTAAATAGGGTACTAAATAACGGCTTTCGTTTGTCACCACTGATTCGTATAGCACACCATTTTCGGCGAGATGTTTGTTTGCTTTTTGAAATTGCTCACGCACCCATTCACTGCGTTGCTGATCGGTCATTTCATTTTGTGGTGTATTGTCTGTCATATTATTCTCTGATCTATTTCGTTTTATTTTTAGTTTTTACGTAGTCGGTTGATGTTGAGTTTAGGCTACTGCGATGATGAAACACAGGCCAACAGACCTTGTAAAGGATGCTTCGGCTTAAACTGCTCTATACGCGCTACCTGACTTCGGCATGAATAGCCAGTGGCAAGAATAGCATCTGCTGGATAACGTTTGACCGCTTGCTCCCAACTTAACCCATAAATGGCTAACGACTTTTCTTTTTGATCGGCTTCATGGCCGTAAGTTCCCGCCATGCCGCAACAGCCTACCGCCACAATATCAACTGGCTGATTCACTTTAGCAAACAAACCCTGCCATTGCTTTTCAGATGCGGGCAACGCCGTTTTTTCTGTACAGTGACTTAGCAGTGCTAATGGCTGAGCTGAAGGCTGCGCTGAATTCTGATCCGAAGTCTTCGCTGAAGGCTCTGACACACCTACCTTTTTGCTTGTCGATTGCCATACATCACTGGGTACCGTTTCAAGCCATTCATGCACTGCCAACACATGAAAATCACCACGGGCTTTACCCAAGGTTTTGGTGTACTCGTCACGATAAACTAACACCAAAGACGCATCTACACCTGCCATAGGAATGTTTAGCTGCGCCACTTCATTTAAAAAGCCTGCGGTATTTTTTGCGGTCTTCGCAAATTTAGCTAAAAAGCCTTTTACATGTTCTGGTTTGCCATTCGGTTTAAACGGTAACATTACCGGTGTAAAACCAAGGGCATTCACTAAGGTAACAAAATCTTCAACCACACTCGCATCGTAATAGCTGGTGAAAGGGTCTTGCACTATCAACACCGTCTTTTGCTTTTCTTGGGCACTTAGCTTAGATAACGCGTCGTGGTTATAAGTAGCCACTTTCCCTTTTACTCTATTCGCCAACGTAGGCTCAGATAGAATAGGCGTGTCTACATAGCCAATGGTTTTCTCAATACCGTTTTGCATCCACTTTCGTTTCAAAAACAAATTAACCACGGGCGAGAACTTAGCCATAATTGGCGCCATGCGTTCAATGTTTCCCACAAGATGGTCTTTCATTGGGCGCATGTAGCGCTGGTAATAAATAGATAAAAACTTCGACCTAAAATCAGGTACATCTACTTTCACCGGGCATTGGCTTGAACACGACTTACAGGCTAGGCAACCATTCATGGCGTCTAGCACTTCGTGAGAAAAATCGTCTTGTTTGTTTCGGCTATTACTAAAGCGCTGCCACCAAGACGTATCGAATTGTTCAGCACTTAGTGTTTTAGTGTCTACTCCATCTTTCGCGAGCAAACGTATCCATTCACGAATAAGGCCCGCACGGCCTTTCGGGCTATGGCGTCTATCACGAGTCACTTTACTCGATGGGCACATAGGTGACGTAGTGTCGTAGTTAAAGCACAAGCCATTACCATTACATTCCATGGCAGGCGCAAAAGCTTCTTTAAACGTAGTAGGAATAGTTCTATCGAATGTTGCGCGTTTCGTATCGCTAACCTTTACCAAGCTCTCAGTACTATCTAAAGGCGTACACACCTTGCCTGGGTTCATTTTATTAAGCGGGTCAAATGCGCTTTTTATTTTACGCAATTCGGTAAATAACCTGTCTCTTATACACATCTCCGAGCCCACGAGACGCTACGCTATCTC
>OJAY01000578.1_pt1 | contig 11907 bp, 9 predicted proteins | sample 1590331 | NCBI WGS metagenome assembly OJAY01 (sample SAMN05416835, study PRJEB24817) | seawater metagenome | isolation source: Sea water | place: Canada:Atlantic | collected 2013-07 | reverse complement strand
CGTGGGCTCGGAGATGTGTATAAGAGACAGCCTCTAAAGGGGTTAGGCTTTTATCGCGCAGAAGCTGACGAACTTGCTTGGCGGTGTCGGCCTCTAAAATACCTTTTTTTTCTTTGCCGCGGCCATCTAATGCCCGATATTCAAACGCAGCCATTATTAGCCTTCCTCACGGGTAACACGCAGCACTTCTTCAAGCGTGGTTTTTCCTGCAAGCACACGGCTGCAGCCATCTTGACGAATACTTGGACTATGTTTACGAATGTATTTCTCTACGCTTTGTTCGCCTTTACCGTTGTGGATCATTTCTCGAATTGTTTCATCTACAACAAGTAACTCGTGTATACCAGTACGACCTTTGTAACCATTAAAGTTACATTCTTCACAGCCTATTGCACGGTAAATCGTTGGCTTGCTCTCAAATGGTACACCTAAAAGCTGACATTCACGTTCGTCTGCCACATGCCCTTCTTTACAGCTGTTGCACAACGTACGCACTAAGCGCTGAGATAAAACACCTAATAGCGATGAAGAAAGCAAAAACGGTTCAACGCCCATGTCTTCCATTCGAGTAATAGCACCAGACGCCGTATTTGTATGCAGTGTAGACATAACTAAGTGACCAGTAAGTGATGCTTGAACCCCTATTTGGGCAGTTTCAAGATCACGTATTTCACCCACCATTACCACATCGGGATCTTGACGCAAAATAGCACGTAAACCTCTTGCAAACGTCATATCTACTTTTGTATTTACTTGCGTTTGACCAATACCAGGGATCTCGTACTCAATAGGATCTTCTACAGTCAGAATATTTCGATCGCGAGAGTTTATTTGGCTCATACCTGCATACAAGGTGGTACTTTTACCAGAACCTGTTGGGCCGGTAACCAAAATAATACCGTGAGGTTTTCTAATTAACGAAGAAAAATGGTCGCGGTTTTGCTGAGTCATACCTAAGTCTTTTAGGTTTAACCTTGCGTTGTTTTTATCTAATAAACGAAGTACTACACGTTCACCATGGCTTGAAGGCATAGTAGACACACGTACATCTACCGCACGACCCGCAATGCGAAGGGTAATACGTCCATCCTGCGGAACCCGTTTTTCAGCAATATCTAACTTCGCCATTACCTTAATACGAGAAACCAGCATTGAAGAAAGTTTACGATTTGGGCGTAAAATTTCTCGTAATACACCATCTACTCGAAATCGAACCACCAGTTGGCTTTCAAAGGTCTCGATGTGAATATCCGATGCACCTTCTTTAATTGCCTCACCTAGCATGGCATTAATCAGCTTGATGATAGGGGCATCGTCTTCGTTATCTAATAAATCTTCGGTATCAGGTAATTCTTCAGCAAGCGCAAACAAATCACTTTCGTTGCCTAAATCTTCCATTAACTGCTTTGCCGCAGAACTGTCTCGCTGGAATGCACTGGTTAAAAAGTTTTCAAACTCATCAGCGGCTATGGTTTTAGGTATAAAAGGTTCGCCATAAAAGCGGCGTACTTCTGCAAATACTTCAAAGGGCGTGTTTTCAGTAAAGTACAGCACAGCAGGAGTGACATTGGTTTCAAGCAATACCTGATTACGCTTAGCAAAGCTGAACGAAAGCTGGCGAGAACCCGCTACCGCTTCTGGTAGCCCTTCTTCGTCAACCAATGCTTCGAGCGCTTCTTCCTGTGCCTCTACCGCAAGGGTGAGTTGCTCGTCTTGACCGGCCATCTTAGTCGTTACCTTCTTCATTAAGGTGGTCTTTTTCCGTTAAGTACTCTTCAAACGATGGTGGTAAAGAAAGTTCATCATCCCAATTCGGCATGCTTGGCGTTTCAGCATTAGGCATTAAAGAAATACCTTCTTGCTGGCGCTTAAGTTGTAAGGCACGAATGTAGTTGTACTTACGATGACTAATAGAATTCATAGTAGCGCCGTCACGTACGATAGTCGGCTTCAAGAACACCATTAAATTGCGCTTGCGCTTACTGGTCGAGGTAGATTTAAACAAATTACCAAGAATAGGTATATCACCTAATAAAGGCACTTTAGACACGCTTTCTTGAACGTCTTCGTCTATCAAACCGCCTAAAACAATCGTGCCACCATCATCTACAATAACGGTAGTTTTAATTTCACGCTTATTGATAGAGATATCAACCGAGGTGGCACCACTCACGCTAGACACTTCTTGTTCAATTAGCAGCTGCACTGCATCACCTTCATTTATTTGAGGCGTGACTTTAAGCTTAATGCCTACTTCTTGGCGATCGACCGTTTGGAAAGGGTTCGAGTTATTCGAGCCTGTAGAAGTACCAGTAATAATCGGTACTTCTTGCCCTACAATGAAGTACGCTTCTTCGTTGTCCATGGTCGTAAGGTGCGGCGTGGCCAATACGTTAGAGTTAGTGTCTGTGCTAACCGCTTGCACAACTGCGCCCCAGCCATTATCAATAATACCGGCGATTAAGCCATTGGCACTGCCAAGTAAGCTGGCTAATGACGTATAGTCACCCTCATCTGTATTGGTTACCGTATAAGGAGAACCATCATCTGATACATAAGTTTCCGTTTCGGTAGTATCTTCCGCTTCTTTAAGCGCTACCGCCAACGATCCTACTGGGATGACACCATTGCTAAACTGAGTACCACCGCCATTTTCAGACACCCACTGTACACCTAAGGTAGTGCCGTCACCTTCGAATACTTCTACAATAATGGCTTCAACCTGTACCTGTGCGCGGCGAATATCAAGCTGACGGACCACTTCTTCTAGTGAGCGCATCATGTCAGGTTCCGCAGTGATTACTAACGCATTAGAATCTTCATGGGCATCAATGCTGACGTCACGGTTAGATGAACCACGGCTGTTGGTGCTGCCACTTTTCTCTTCTGCTTGAATACTGGCAGAAACCCCTTGTAGTACTTTTACTAGATCGTCGGCTTTGGCATAGTTAAGAAACATTACGCGAGTATTACCGCTGGTTTCTAACTCCTGATCCATACGCTCAATAAGATTAATTAAACGTTGGCGGGCTTTAATGTCGCCGCTTACAATCACAGAGTTAGTACGGTCGTCGGCTACCACTCGAGGGTCTGACTTAGCACCGGTATTAGCTTTACCTTGTGATTTGTTAATGCTGTCGATAATACGCACCATTTCAGAGGCTGAGGCGAAACGTAGCTTCACAATCTCAACTTCTTCATCACCTGCACGGTCAACACGCTCAATAATTTCAACTAAGCGGTTCACCACAGCCGCGCGGCCAGTAATCATCATTACGTTTGAAGGGTCGTGGCTTACTACATTACCACCGCCAGCTTGGTCGTTAAGTTGACGTAGAATAGGCGCTAATTCTCTTACCGGTACGTTATAAACAGGCACGACGCGGGTGATCATTTCATCACCGTCTTTCGCTGAACCTTCTACTACAGGAATGTTTGATGTTTTAGCATCTTTAGAGCGTACTACTTTTAAAATACCGCTCGGCATTTCAACCACAGCAAAGTCGTAAACCTGAAGCACGTTTAAAAAGAATTGATAATACTGATCTTCAGTCAGCATATCGTAGCTTCGAACACTGATTTTACCGCGAACATTGGGGTCGACAATAATGGTCCGCTCTAAGTTTTTGCCCACAATATTAATGAACTCACTAATATCAGTGTCTTTAAAATTAGGCATATATTCAGCGGCGGTTACCGAGAAACAAAGAAGGGCCGTGCACAGGGCTGTGCTCAGGCGAGATAACAATTTTTGGCTAGTGCGCCTTTTCATTCTGTCTTCCTTTAATTCTTATTCTGCTGATGGCTCAGGTAAATCGAGATAGAGCGTAGTAAAACTGCCATCACGAATGATTGTAAGTTCAATATTCTGAGCATTGCGAAGTTCAGATAGTGCTTCTTGGGATTGCTGCATGTCTGTCAGATCCAATCCGTTAATTTGTGCAATAACATCGCCGGCTTGAAGCCCTGCTGACTTAAATAATGCGGGTTCTTTACCTGGGCTAACTTGATAGCCGATTAGCTGTCCTTCTTCCGTTTTTGGCGAAATAGAAATGAAGTCGGTAAAGCTTGCTGGGCGCTCTCGCAATGAAGCAGTTGCTTCAATGGCTTCTTCACTTAACTGTCTTGCATCGGCTTCGTCTCGCTCATCCGGCACTGGCTGTGGACGACGTTTAGCTTGTTGTTGGCGACGTTTATTCGCTTCGTCGTAATCAATGCCATCTAACATCAAGGTTTCGTTTCTAACCCCATTTTTAATGATAACCCTGTCGCGAAATACTTGCTTCAGGGTGGCGTTAGTGCCTTCAATCTTTTCACCCAGACCATACACCGCTTGACTATTGCGATTTTCGATAACCGCAGTGCTAGAACCTTCATCCGAACTTGCCACCACACCGGTAAGGGTAAGGTTAAGACGCGTTTCAGGCGCATCAGTAACAGGGGCTTCTTCTACCTTTGCAGGCGCAGCTGCTGCATTACCAAATAAATTTAATTGTTGTATTTTGCGTATGTTGACCCCACTTTGCCCTGAAGCCGTAGAAGGTATAGGCGCAAAACTCACTGCGGGAGTCGCAGATAATTGAGGTTCAGGTATAATTCGCCATATTAGCTTGGCGGCAAAGGCTATTAAATATAGGCTCAGCAGCACCACAATTAACGTGTGAAGTTGTTTTTGGTTCTGGTTTACAAAAACAACCAGAGACTGTGGATTGAGTTTATCGAATGTCATGTCGCCACTTGATGGTACTGCTTATTATAAAAAGTGAAAATTTGGTTAACCGCGCTTTGTCCGACCCATCATAGCCTAGTCGAGGTGGGGCTCACAACACTAATGCCGCACCGTTACGAAATTATTACAAAGGTCTTATGGAAACGAACAATACATCACAAAATGTGAGGCTAGACAAGTGGCTATGGGCAGCAAGGTTTTTCAAAACCCGCGCCATTGCCAGAGACATGGTTCAGTCAGGAAAAGTTCACTACAACGGACAGCGCACCAAGCCCGGCAAGAATGTAGAGCTTGGCGCAGTGATAAAAGTTCCCTCAGGTTGGGATAATCGCGATGTTATTGTTCGAGGGCTCAGTGATAAACGACTTAGTGCAGCGCTTGCTCAAGACTTATATGAAGAAACTGAGACAAGTGTAACAAAACGTGAAGAAAACCAAGTTGCACGAAAATTGAACGCTTTTCATAGTCCTAAGCCGGAACATCGGCCAGATAAAAAACAGCGCAGACAAATTATTAAATTTAAGCAGCAGTAAAAAGTATGCTGCCTAACAGGACAAGTTTATGAGTGATTTTGACAAATTACATCGATTTTTATTTACCCAAGCAAACGTTCGCGGCGAATTAGTTCGTTTAGATGAAAGCCTAAAGCAGATAGTGCACAGCTACGAATACCCCGTGCAAATTCAGCGTTTGTTGGGGCAGTTGGCCGCGGCAACGTCTTTACTTACGGCTACGCTTAAATTTAAAGGCGAAATTGCCCTACAAATTCAAAGTAAAGGGCCAGTAAGTTACGCGGTTATTAATGCCACCCATGAACAAACGTTTCGTGGTGTTGCCCGCTGGGATGAAAGCCTAGAAACGCTGCCAGAAGCATTTGATGAGTTACTTACCGAAGCGGTATTGGTGATGACAATTACTCCTGATGAAGGCGAGCGTTATCAAGGAATTGTGGCATTAGATAAGCCAACGTTAGCTGAGTGTTTAGAAGAGTACTTCGCCCAGTCTGAACAGTTAGCCACTCGCGTGCACTTAATGACCGACTTACAAGATGAAAACAATGCCAGAGCGGCGGGTATGCTGCTTCAAGTATTACCAACAGATGCTAGCGCCACTGACATCACCCAAGCAACAGGGTTTGATCATATTGCTACATTAACCGAAACGTTAACGGAAAAAGAAATGTTCTCGTTGTCGGTGGAAGACATTCTTTATCGTTTGTATCACCAAGAAGAAGTGGAAGTATACCCTGCGAAAGCGGTTAGTTTTGCGTGTACGTGTTCTAAAGAACGTAGCGCAGAAGCACTGCGTAATATCGATAAAGCTGAGCTTTTATCGATAGTGAAAGAAGATGGCGACATTAAAATGAATTGTCAGTACTGCCATGCAGAATATCGTTTCGATAGTATTGATATTGAGGCGATTCACAGTGGTAATGCACCCTCACCTGATACTAATCAATAAGGGGGGCACTCCTTACCCTTAAGTCGCCCCTAAAATAAGAAAACCTCTTAATTCACTTCCCTTTACAGCACTTGTTGTAAGGGGAAGTTGATAAAAAACCACGTATCCCGTTTTGTATCCCTCCTCAAAATAAAAATGTAATTTTATTACGTTTTTTTCGAAAGTTGATCCAGATTAATAATCAGTATTCTTTATAGAAATAACGCTATACCTTTATTTACTTTAGACTCAGTTAAATGATACTTTTTGAAAGTGCTATTGAAAGATTACATTAAGGGTTTCGGTTATGAGTGTAGCAGCGTCTTTAAAAACGGATTTAAAAATCTCTCCATTGGTTGATTTGCCTAGCGCCGAATTAATCGAACGCGCAATTAAGCGGGGCGAGGGTGTGTTAGACACTAACGGGGCTTTGGTCGTTGAAACCGGTGAAAGAACGGGTCGCTCACCAAATGATAGGTTTATCGTCAAAGAGCCTTCCACTGAGAATGAAATCGATTGGGGCAAGGTTAATAAGCCATTTGATGCTACTAAATTCGATGCCTTATGGAACAAAGTAGAGGCCTACCTAACTACTCAAGAGCATTTTCTATCTCACCTTCAAGTGGGCTCAGATCCTGCGCATGCACTTCCTTTAGAAGTAAGAACGCAAACTGCGTGGCAGCACGTTTTTGCGCGTAATCTTTTTATCGTGCCAGACAAATGGAACGTCAATAACGAAAGCCCGTGGCAAGTATTAAATGTTCCTGGGTTTGTGTGTGACCCAGAGCGTGACGGCACCAACAGTGATGGCGTGGTAGTCATTAATTTTGCTAAAAAACGTGTGCTTATTGCCGGCATGAGATACGCCGGTGAAATGAAAAAAGCCATGTTCTCGGTTCAGAATTTCTTACTTCCTGCGAAAGACATATTACCCATGCATTGCTCCGCCAACGTAGGCGAGCAAGGCGATGTAACTTTGTTCTTTGGTTTATCGGGTACAGGTAAAACCACGTTATCTGCCGATCCTAAACGCTTTTTAATTGGCGATGATGAACACGGTTGGGGCGAAGGCAGCGTGTTTAATATTGAGGGCGGCTGCTATGCAAAATGTATCGACCTTTCGCAAAAGAACGAACCGGTTATTTGGGACGCCATCAAGTTTGGCACTATTTTAGAAAACGTTGTGTTAGACGATACTCGCACCCCAGATTACAAAGATACGTCGCTAACCCAAAATTCACGGGCGGCTTATCCGTTAAGCCACATTGAAAAGCGGGTTGAAGCAAACCGTGGCGGCGAGCCTCGCTCTGTCGTATTTTTAACCTGTGATGTAAGTGGTGTGTTACCGCCTGTATCAGTACTAAGTGAAGAAGCGGCAGCCTATCATTTCTTAAGTGGCTACACCGCGAAAGTGGGCTCGACAGAAATTGGTTCAACCTCAGATATTGAATCAACATTTTCTACCTGTTTTGGCGCACCCTTCTTCCCACGCCCAGCAGGCGTGTATGCCGAATTACTGATTAAGCGTGTAAAAGCGTTTAATGCCAAAGTGTACTTGGTGAATACCGGTTGGACTGGCGGGCCTTATGGTACAGGTCAGCGTTTCGACATTCCTACTACTCGCGCTATTATCGATGCCATTGTATCGGGTGATTTAGCCGATGTTGAAACCCAACATATTGAAGGCTTAAACCTTGATGTGCCTGTTGCAGTATCAGGCGTTAACGATAATTTATTAGTGCCTAAGCAAACCTGGAATGATGCAGAAAAATACGAAGAATATGCGCAGAATCTAGTCAATAGCTTTAAGCAAAATTTTGAGAAATACGATGTTAGCGACGCCATTGTAAAGGCAGGTCCTGGCAACTAATTCTTGCTGCGTTTTTTTAGGGCGCAGTTAGATGTTAGGGGAGGCAACCCTTCCCTTCCCAACCTTCATCACACTCAACGTGATTGATGTTTTGCCCGCGCTTAGCCGCGGGCTTTTTTCGTTTCCTATCTTGCGCGAGTTATACTAAAGGCGTACTGTAGCGTCCTTGGTAGTCGATAACGGTCTCACGTTAAAATACGCTCCAAACAAAAAATCAAAAAACGTTGTAGTAAGTCTCTTAGCTACAAATCATGCCCTGCTACACCAAAATATTGCACTATTTCGTTTAGAACCCTGTTTGTAAAGGAGCATGGATGAGTCGTCGTCCTATTACTGTTGTTATATTTTCCGGTTTTTTCTTACTGGGTATGTTGTTTATATTATGGGGTATTTTACTGCCAGATATTGCTGCCGACCTGCGTATGTCAGAGCTGGTAAGTGGTTTGTTCTTCTCGCTTTTCTCTTTGGGTATGATGGTGGGAGCCGTAGTTGGCGGTAAGTACGTTAGTCGCTTTGATTACATGCCATTGTTAGCATCGCTGTTGGGTATAAACGCTGTTTTATTATTGCTTATATCGTCATTACACGGGTGGCAATGGGTATTGGTGGTAGCCGTCGTTATAGGCATAGTCAGTTCCTCAATTTTTACTATTGGGCACACCTTAATTGCCCGCTTGTACGAAGAAAAGCGCTTTACCATGATGGGGCTGATGGACTTTATGTTCAGCCTAGGCACATTTGCTGCTTCATTTTTTGTTACCTTGCTTTATCTTCAAGAAGAAAACTGGCGTAGACCAATTCAAGTGCTTGCACTATTTATGCTAGCCCTGTCGGCGTATACCTTTATGGCAGCGCACTCTCAAGCCAAATTGCTCCGAGGCCAACCAAAAGCGCAGCGTAAAACACTCAATTTTGGTGCGGTAATTAAACAACCTATCTTTATATTTATGGCGTTGCTTAGTTTTGGCTATGGGGCTGTAGAGTTTGGCAATGCAAATTGGTTTGTAAGCTATGCGCAAAACGGCATTGGGTTTACCGGTGAACAATCTCGAAACCTGCTCGCATGTTTTACTGCGGGTATGGTAATAAGCCGGTTGGTTTTTCCTTTTTTATTGCGATTTATGTCGGTGCATCGGCTCATTGTCATATTGGCTACAGCGTCGTTGTGCGGCGTATTTGCCATTAAACTTACCACTGACCTGTACAGTATGGGCGCAGGTAACTTACTGTTAGGGCTTGGCTTAGGTGGGTTATTTCCACTTATGTTGTCGGCAGCCATGAATATTGATAGTGATAATGGCCCCGTATTATCTGGCATTTGTATTATTGGCAACTCTACCGGCGTGCAAGTGGCCTCTTTTTCAACGGGGTTATGGGCAAACTATGTCCCCCTTACCACTGCGTTTTGGGTAATACCTATGGGGGGATGTATGTTGTGGGTTGCTGCGTGGGCGTATAGCCGAATGGTGAAACAGCACGGTTACTCATGAAGGGGTAAATAGAACTCTGCGATTAAACCTTGCTGTGGGTGATTGCGTAGCTCCACACCACCATCATGAGCTTCCACAATACGTCTTATAATTGATAAACCTAAGCCAGAGCCCGATGTACTTCGGGCTTTGTCACCTTGCGCGAAGGGCATAAATACATGCTCTAATTCTGCTGCGGGAATACCAGGGCCAAAGTCGCGTATTTTACAGTAAACCCGTTTTTCATTACGGTTATAAAACGTGGAGATAACAATATTATCTGAGCCGTAGCGAAAGGCGTTCTCGATAATATTATCGATAACCCGCTTCATGGCTACGCGGCGTAAATCAAGCAAGGGAATATCGTTAAGCTTCAACGCGATATGATGCTTCTCTTCAATATGCCGCGCTTGCGCTAATTCGATAATAAGACTGTTTAGGTCAGTATTTTCTTTTATCTCTTCTGTGTCGTAGCGGGCGTAGTCGATGAATTGATCGATAATCGCATTCATATCTTCAATATCGTTAACAATGCCATCTTTTATCCAGTTTTGAGATTCAGGCAGCATTTCAGACGCAAGACGAATGCGTGTCAGCGGAGTACGTAAATCGTGAGATATACCTGCCGTCATCAAAGTCCGGTCATGTTCTAGCTGCTTGATGCCTTGATTCATACGGTTGAAGGCGCGGGTAACTTGAATCATTTCCGTGCTGCCTTGCTCTTTAAGTGGCGCGGGGTGCTCACCTTTACCTACCGCTAATGCGGCTTTTTGCAAAGAAGACAGTGGCATGGTCATACGCCGAACAAATAGCCAACCACCCGCCACACTTAATATACCTATCACCATCAAATACATGGTTAACGGTGAAATATTGGCTTCGTTTAAGCCGGTTATGGGAATAGCAATCCAGGTGTCGGGGTAGCGAGACAACGAGATCCAGACCGTATAAGGTGCGCTGGCGTCGGTTTTTTGCGAAACCGTACTAATTCGAACATCGGCAAGTTGCTCAATTTGTTTGCTTACTTGCGATGACATAAACCCATAATAAACCGCGCTTTCTAAACCTTTGGTTCTCGCTTTGCTGGCATCGAGTATTTGAATGTCGGTTTTGTCGTAATAGCGGGCTCTGCTGTCGTTATTGCTGACTAGCAAGTCTTCTGCTAATACTGATTTCACTTGCGTGGCAAGTAGGCTGTTGATTTGCTGATAACTAGGCTGAATAAAATAATAGGTTACAGACAGGTATGAAACGACTTGGTTAATAAGCAAAAGTACGCCAATCAGCATGACTGTTTGGCCAAATGCACTTTGAGGAACCAGACGCACTACTTCACCAACCTATATAAACAACCCATTTGTCCCATGGTTATTTATGCCTGCTCACCATCGGGTACGAATACATAGCCTAAACCCCAAACGGTCTGAATATACCTCGGGTTGGCGGGGTCTTTCTCTAGCATTCTTCGTAATCGCGATACCTGAACATCTATACTGCGTTCTAGCGCGCTGTAGTCTCGCCCGCGAGCAAGATTCATAAGCTTATCTCGTGACAATGGCTCTCTAGGGTGGGTAACTAAAGACTTCAATACCGCAAACTCGCCGCTTGTGAGGGTAAGAGGAGTAGTACCCGCAGTCATTTCGCGGGTCGCCAAATTTAACTTATATTCACCAAATTCGATAACTTGAACGTCTTTAGAAGGCGCGCCTGGGGCTTCACTATTGCGACGACGTAATACCGCCTTCGCACGTGCAAGTAACTCTCGGGGGTTGAATGGCTTAGGTAAGTAGTCATCGGCACCCATTTCAAGGCCAATAATTCTGTCTACTTCATCGCCTTTTGCGGTAAGCATGATGATAGGAAGTTCGTTGCCCATCTGTCGTAATCGACGACAAATAGACAAGCCGTCTTCGCCAGGAAGCATTAGGTCTAATACCATAAGGTGAAAGTTCTCGCGTTCAAGCAACCGGTCCATTTGCTCTGCATTTCCAGCGCTTCGCACCTGGTAGCCTTGCTCCACTAAATAGCGTTCAAGTAAGCTACGAAGGCGCATATCGTCATCGACAACGAGAATTTTAGACGTTTCCTGACCCATGACATGCCTTTAATAATAGTTTTCCTCACTATAACTATTCGCAGGCGAATACAAAAGAGAGGAATGCATGAAAGCCTTCCCCTCTTTGTTACAAATAGTGTCTGTTAGCAGCTACTCAAAGCGAACGACATTAAGTGCTTTGGTGTCGGCGGTGCCGTTTAAGGTGTCGGAATATAAGGCAATAATTTGGTGAGAGCCTGTGTGTTCTTGCTCAAAAAAGGTATCTTGAACTTTTCCTGCAAATCCCTTCCAGGCCCTGTCTCTTATACACATCTGACGCTGCCGACGATCTACTCTGTGTAGA
>OJAY01000577.1_pt1 | contig 11909 bp, 9 predicted proteins | sample 1590331 | NCBI WGS metagenome assembly OJAY01 (sample SAMN05416835, study PRJEB24817) | seawater metagenome | isolation source: Sea water | place: Canada:Atlantic | collected 2013-07 | reverse complement strand
TTTTTGGGGTCGTGTCCTTTTTCGCATCGAGTTTTGCAGTTGCTTTTGAAGCTGGCTTTGCGACTAATTCTGCGCCTATCAGCACCAAGGCTGAAATTAGTGATGCTGAGCTTAAAAAAGCCAAGCTCATGATAGGGCAAAAAATGATGTTGGATTTCCGTTATTTTTGCCAAGACGATACCTTATCCAAGCAATGCAGAACGCCTGTTAGGTCCATGCCGCAGCCATTACTAAATTTACTCAGTAGTGAAAATATTGGCGGCGTAATACTCTTTAGTGAAAATATTCATAGCGCTAAGCAGCTTGTAACAATGAATTACGAGCTACAGGCCAACATGCGACAGGCGGGAAAAGAAGCCCTCTTTATTGCTGTTGACCAAGAAGGTGGGCGGGTGGCTCGATTACCTACCACTATATTACCTGCTTTTGCGGGTAACCTAGCTATTGGGGCGTCTGCGCATCAACATGGTAATGCGTTTGCTAGCAATATTGGTGAGCACATAGGCAGAACATTGCTGCCGCTGGGCATAAACACCAACTTCGCCCCTTCGGTTGATATTAATAGTGAACCTAACAACCCCGTTATTAACGTTCGTAGCTTTGGTGAAAGTCCTGAACAAACCGCAGAACTTGGTGAAGCCTTTGTGTCGGCTATGCAAAAAGCTGGGGTATTAAGCGCGCTTAAACATTTTCCTGGTCATGGAGATACTCGCGTAGACAGTCATTCGGGACTACCGCGAGTTGACCATTCGCTTAAACAAGCACAGTCTGGCGACTTGCTTCCATTCGCTAATATTATTAATAGCGACACACCGCCAGCCATGGTGATGAGCGCGCATATTCAATATCCATCCCTAGATAATACCACCATCAAAAACAAACAAGGCGAACTGCAAATTGTGCCGGCCACCTTATCTAAGCGCATCTTAACCGACATGTTGCGCAACCGTTTAGGCTTCGATGGACTCATTGTAACCGACGCGTTGGATATGGCGGGTATATCACAGTTTTTTACACAAGAAGAGGCGGTGATGATGGCCTTTGACGCGGGGGCAGACATTGCACTTATGCCCTATACCATTCGCAATCCACGAGACATAGAAGCGTTTAAAGCTATGCTAGATAGCCTTGCAAGGCGAACGGTGAAAGATAAACAAAAGATGGAACGGTTAACAGCGTCACACCAACGGGTGTTGCGCATGAAGTTACATCATCAGTTAGGCCGGTACGTGAGTAAACCTATGTCGTGGTGGCTTAATGAAGCACAGGCGAACACCGGTGAGACTACTCCACGCAGTGACAAGGTTATCCCAAAATCGAAAGGTAAATCAGCAGGCTATTTAGAAGAGAATGCCAATGCACTGTATTTAAAAGGAAAACAAATCGAGAAAGCGCTTTCTGAATCGTCTGTTACCTTACTGTTTGGAAAAAATAAACTTCCCGTGAAAGCAGTGAAGTGGGTAGCGCTCATGCCAGACGCAGCGCGATGTTTAGCTCTTGAAGACGCCGTACTTGCTGTCGACGCTAATGCTCAGTACGCGTGTTTGTCGCTCATCGAGCTGCCGAATAAAGGGTTAGTATCGCGGTTAATCAAGCAATCTGATGCACTCATTGTGGGTGATATTACGCCGCTTCACGCCAACTATGAGCTTGGTGGGTTAGACCAAGCCTCGCAACTCGCAAGTAGGGCGAGTGGAGCGCAGTTAAACGCCTTTGGCGCATATGCAATGAAGCTGGCAAGGTCGCACGGCAAAACAGTAATTTTTGCTGCAATGAGAATGCCTTACACCGCTAAGGCGGCAATGGACTATGCAGACATTGGTATTGCAACTTATGACTATGCAGTAACCGTTTTACCAGAGTCGAAACAGTCGAATGCTTCACAAGACAATTCATTGGAGAAAAGTGCGCTAATCGAGATCAACAGCGATGAACCTGGCCCAAGGGTGTCTAGTCAGAGTCTTAAAACCTTGATGAAAGTGCTAAGCGGAAAACTTGTTCCAAAGGGAAAATCTCCAGTTAGCTGGCAACAATAGTTACGCTAATATTTTTAATGATATGTGCCAAAGTAATAAAAGTGCTGGGGCTAGTATTAAGGTTGATAGAGGGTTAATACAGGGGCAAAACAGTGTAAAAAAGAGGTAGGGGGGCAAGGTGAAAACGAGGTCAAAACTAGGCGAGTGTTAGTTCAAATACGCGGAATATAGACCTGTAAATTGCAACCCAAACATTGAGCTAAGTACTAGGCCAAACAGGAAGTAAAATACATAAAAAAACGCGCTGAAAATTGGTAAGAATAAGCGGTGTGTTAGTACTCACTAATCAGGTTTTTGAAAAGTCTAAAATGTTATCTCAAACTGAAATGTTAGCAGGTTTTTTGTAAAAACTTTATCAGCAATTTACGCTAATTTTTGTTTACTTTTTTTGTGATGATAGGCAACGAATAAAGCTACAAATAAGACAATAAACGAAGGAATAAACTAAGCTTTCACTGTCAGTTTATGTCACCTAATAGCGTGTGTTGTTATGTACCAACCTGCTAATAATCGTGGACTGTAAAACATTAGATAAGTGCTGAACCTCTCAAGCTGTTCCTTAAGTTAAGCCCCAGCTCATACTGTAAATATACGTCAACAATTCTCAAGAATACACAGGTAATATTTAGAATATCCCTTTAGCCAGCATTTTAATAAACACTCTTTAAAAAAATGTGAGTGCTCACTAATCTCTATGCGTCGATCTAGCAGGCTTGCTCGTTGCCGATTTATACACGGCGTTAACCGCCCGCGCTTTTACAGGCGCTCACGCTGTAGCAGATGTAAATTCATGCTGCTGAAAATAGCCGCTTGTCATAAATGGTTTGGTGGGCAATATCTAAGTGAAACCATTAATAGTTTGTAAGTGATTACTAACTTTATTTTGAAGTGTGTTGAGTCTGCTCTGAATACAGTAGATAGGGTGCTCGCTGCGCTTTAAATTTTACAATGTCTGCTTGCCAAGACTCATAAATTTCATCTGCGTTCTTGCCTGCCACTATGTCTTCTCTCAAAGACGAACTTCCGGCTAATTTATCGAAGAAATCTGGGCGAGTAAAAAAAGTCTCATCAGCCAGTTTTACCGCGTTAAATGTGTTTAGCAACGTTTGAATATTTAGCCCGCTTATTGAGCTTACTATTGCATTTTTGGCCACGTGTTTTTCTGCCGCTTTTTCTTTTGGTTTTTGTGCTTTTGAACTTGTATTTGGTCTTACATTTGGTGTTGTCGAACCCCCTATAATTCGCGGCTCTAATATTTGCCTCTGTGCTTGAGAATATTGTGCACTAGAAAGCTCAGGAGCATAAGAGTCTGCCACAAGAGTTTGAGCAAACAATGTTGTGCCTTTGTGCTTTGGGTTTGATGCTCCATGGTTTGCATTTACCTTAATTCGACTGTTGCCCAACTTGGCAACGGGGTGACCAATAAGTTGAAAAGGAAGGTCAGTTCCGCGACCAATGCTTACCGATGTTCCCTCAAAAAAGCACAGCGTAGGGTAAAGCCGAATAGCATTATCATTGGGAAGGTTTGGACTCGGCGCTATGGGAAGCGAATAGGGAGTGGTTCGGGTATAGTTTGCTACTGGCACAACCGTTAGCGTTGCGCGTTTATTTGTGTCTAGCCAACCTTCTCCCACTATCATTTTGGCAAGTTCACCTAGCGTCATTCCATGAAGTACGGGAATGGGATGCATGCCAATAAATGATTTAAAGGGTGGTGTAAGTACCGGCCCGTCAACATAGGCGATATTAGGGTTCGGCCTATCAAGCACAATCACATCAACACCTTGTTCAAACGCGGCTTCAATAACGTAATGCAGGGTACTCAGGTAGGTATAAAAGCGCACACCCACATCCTGTATGTCGAAAATAACGGTGTCGATATTTTCTAACATCGCCACAGAGGGCTTTTTTGTTTTACCGTAAAGAGAGTGAATGGGTAAGCCCGTTTGAATGTCGATGTTGCTGTCTATCTTTTCTCCGGCATCCTTATCTCCTCGAAAACCATGCTCGGGAGACATAATGCTGACCACATGGATATTGCGAGCGAGCAATGCGTCAAGCAGATGCTGTTTAGTTGCTGACGGAGCGCCAGTTGACTTATCACCATCACCATCACTCTGAATGCTAGGCTCCGGTTCGCTATTCGTAACCAGAGCACTTTGGTTAACAACCAGAGCAACACGTTTTCCTGATAACAAAGGCAAATAGGTGTCAAACTGCTCAGCGCCAACTTTAATCTGTGAGGCATTAGCGTATTGTGTATTTGGCGCTGCCATAGCCTTTAAAGGAATAACGCCTAATGGAATGACCATTCCTAAGCTAAATCTCAGGCACAATCTCAAGAACAATTTCAGGCACAATCCCAAGCTTTGCCTCAAACTTAATGTAAAGAACATTAAGCTGTATCGCACTGCCGTGGTAACAATCGGTAAAAGGCATTTTGATGATCTATGTGTTGTCATATTGCTTCCCTTGTTAAGGCTTTGCTGCATGCCTTTTACCAACATATTGCACCCTTGTTGACCCTTATAACCTTTTATAGCCAGGGGCTCATCTCTTTCGTCTGTATTTTCTAGTTATCTATTCGCTAGTTATTTATTCGCTAGTTATCAGCCTTTGGCGTTGGCTTGTCCGCGGTGTCGATTTTTACTGCATTTCTTAAGTATCCGTTATGATGGCTCAGACTTTTAGCCGCCTGCTCTGCATTGGTGTTAGTCAGTACCATCAATATGGCGACCTTTGCCTTATTTTCGCAGGCGTCGAGGGCCTCTATGGCGGTGGCTTCATCACACTCGGTGGCTTGCATTACAATGCGACATGCACGGGCTTTCAATTTCTCATTTGTGGCGTTCACGTCTACCATCAGGTTTTCGTAGGTTTTACCTAATTTCACCATGGTGGTGGTACTTATCATATTGAGGATCATTTTTTGCGCTGTGCCCGACTTCATTCGGGTACTGCCTGTTAATGCTTCCGGGCCAACTACTGGGCATATTGTAATAGCGGCGGGTTCAAATATGGCTGCGTCAGGACTACAGGCAATAGCGGCGGTGGTGCAGCCTAGCTCACTTGCATAGGTTAACGCGCCACTGACATAGGGTGTGCGGCCACTTGCTGAAATGCCCACTACGGTGTCGTTTTTAGTCAGTGATAGGGCAACCAAATCATCTTTGCCGGCCGCACGGTTATCTTCAGCGCCTTCTACTGCGTGCACTATGGCATCGTCACCTCCTGCAATAACTCCCACTACCAGTGAATCGGGCACGCTAAAAGTGGGTCTGCACTCCACCGCGTCTAAAATACCTAACCTGCCGCTGGTACCGGCTCCAATATAAATAAGTCTACCGCCTGCTTTAATGCTTTGCGTTGCTGCATCCACGGTTTGTGCAATTGCTTTAATCTGCGTGGCTACGCTCGCTGCCACTTTTGCATCTTCGGCATTAATTTTTGAGAGTACGTCTACAGTGGAAAGTGTATCAATGTCGAGTGTGTCTGGGTTTCTGCCCTCCGATACGATACGCGCTAAATCGTTGATAAGAGAATGAGATGATGAAGGCTGTGACAATGGCATGAGAGATACTCTAATGAACGGTGAAAAACAAGCTAATCGTAAGGTACTATTAGCGAAGCGCTAAGAATAACGGCATTTGCCTAAAGGTGAAAGGCCACAAACCACAGGTAAAGACAAACGCGGTCAGGTTTAACTCATGATATAATCTACGTTATTAGATATGGTCACACAGTGATTGTATTGTGATTAGCAACTTTTTCATGCAGTGAGAGTTAATCTGTGAGCCGTCAAACTCAAGCCATCATCCACGCAGATGCCGTACTTCAAAATTTCAGAACATTGTCGTCTATGGCAAAGCACAGCCAGTCTATGGCCGTGATTAAAGCCGATGCCTATGGTCACGGTGCTATTAATGTTGCGCGCATACTTCAGCATGTGTCGCCGCGCTTTGCAGTGGCTATTATTGAAGAAGCGGTGGCATTAAGAGAAGCGGGCATAACGGTGCCAATAGTGGTACTTGAAGGGGCGCATCAAGCCAAAGAGTGCGCAATGGCGGCGCAATACGACTGTATATTGGTAATGCATTCTTATGAACAGCTACAGTGGATGCAAAAGTGTGAAGTATCTAAACGCCCCCACATTTGGTTAAAAGTAGATAGTGGTATGCATCGACTGGGTTTTTCTACCGACGACATTGAAGAGGTTGTGGCTCAAAACCAAAGCCTGCTTACCAACGAGACCACTCTAGTAACGCATTTCGCCAGCGCCGACGATCCCGATAACCATTTTACAGCCACTCAAATAGCCGCCTTTGAAACCAAGGTAGCGTCTTTGTCGTTACCAGTTAGCCTAGCGAACTCGCCAGCAAGCGTAAATTGGCCACAATCTCAAGCACAGTGGAATCGGTTAGGGCTCGGTGTTTATGGTGGACAGGTTTCTACTCAATCTATCACCAGCTCGGCAGTACAGTTGTTCCCTGCAATGACCTTGCGCTCTAGCGTTATTGCGCTTAGAGACATCGCTGAGGGTGAAGGGGTTGGCTACGGACAAACCTGGCGCGCTCAAAAGCCAAGTAAAATTGCGACAGTGGGAATAGGTTATGCCGATGGTTATCCACGACACTGTCCTAACGGCACGCCCGTAATGATAAGGGGGCAGCGCGCGTCGCTTGTAGGTCGGGTGTCTATGGACATGATAACCATTGACGTAACTCACATTAATAATGTGACCACCGGCGATACGGTAGAGCTGTGGGGAGAAAACATCTCCATCAGCGAAGTGGCCTCTTGTGCGGGCACTATCGATTATGAACTGATGACACGGGTTTCCAGTCGCGTCCCTCGTATCGTGAGATACGCCTAAACTTTTATGTAGAGTGTTTCCCACTCAGAAACTGCACTGCACGACGAATAGCTAAAATTATATTAATAACTATTCGACAAAAGAATGAGGCGATTTAGCCTACCTTGTGTCTATACTGTTTCGTGCAATATGTGTGTGAGGTGAATGTTTCATCATCGACAGTGTTGCCAATACTCATAAGTGAGGTTTGTATGCGTACTTCGTTTTCAAGACCGAGAGTCAACCGTGGCGCAGTAAGCCGTCCACCTACGCCTGTTAAAAAAGAAGCAGTAGCTAAAGTCGACGCCAACGTACTTAAGCGGTAAAAATACAAATAAGCAATTCAAAAAAGCCCGATTGATGTGAGTCAATCGGGCTTTTCTTTTGCGTGTCACGTCAATTTGGCTGAAATTGTGTCGCCAAAGCATAGGCACATCAGGCGTTCAAAGTGGCATCAGCTATTTTGAGGGTGTAATCCGTTGTCTAAATGCTCGTTCTGTTCGCCTGTGAGTGTGGTGTTGTTAGCGTCAGCACTACTCACGCTTTTACTGTTGTTCTTGCTTTTTGATACCGGCGCGTAACGCTCGGGGCGGTGATTAAGCGATATCACCATGTTAAGGCAAAGTGCTGCAAGAATAGAAATTAACACAAGGTGCCATTCTATAAACTGTAACGCACATAACAATATGACGCTATCTACCGATAGCTGGAAAAAACCGGCTCGTATATTAAAGCGCTGTTGTAAAAAGAACGCCATAATGCCGATACCCCCTAAGCTAGAGCTATGACGAAACATCATTAGCATACCCACACCAATGAGAATGCCGCCAAATACCGCGGCAAAAAATGGGTTCACGTGGCTTATATCAACAAAGGCTGGTATTTGTTCGGTAAGCACCGATACCGTGGTAACTGAGATAAAAGTATTAATAGTGAAACGCTTACTAATTTGCGTCCACGCTAAGGCGTAAAAGGGAATGTTAATGAGAAAGAAGAGCACGCCAAAGTCTATATCCACTGCGTAGGTGCCAAGCAATGCTAAACCTGCAGCACCACCTACCATTAAGTCTTGAGACTGGAATAAGAACACGCCAAACGCAACAAATAAACCCGCACTAACTAAAGCGAATACATCTTCGATGACACTGTGATTTGGTTTTTGCATGATAAAGAGCTTGCGTTAAGAATACACAATGTAATTGTACGTTTACAACATGATGGAATATAGGGGGGAGCGGCCAACTTAAAGTCGGCAAACCAGCGAATGGTATGCATGCCTTTACAACTCTTATCTCTTCCGTAAACAGGGTGTTGCGGCCATGTAAACGTTGCACCAAATTGTGACAATTACTTCAGTACTAGGCATAAAATAACCGCATTAAATCACGCACTAAAAGATTGTTGCCTAATCGAGTGTGGCACGCCAAACGATGTCTTGTTTATTAAAACTAATATTGCACTGCATAATGCCAAAATGGAGCGGACTGGACGCTTCTATTTTGCTGCCGTTAGCGACAAATTCCGTATGCCACGTTAAAAGCTCAGCGGTGTTCAACTGACGCTCTACATTTGCTTTTGATATACCAGGATAGAAATTGTCGCATAAAATGATGACTTCTCTTCGCGCTTCAATCCAGTAAAAAGTCACGGCAATGAGCGCTGCAATAGCAGCGATTGCAGCAATATCCGCAAGAATTGAACGTTTCATAGCATGCATTGTTTTACCTCTATCATTGCGCGGTGGCAGACTACATCGAGAAGTTTCAGACACTATATTGAGTTAAAAGTGCGTTTACAGATTAATAAAAAAGAAACGGCTTCTACTGAATCGCATAAACATACCACGACCACGTGCGGGATATAAAGAATGCAAAATAGGGAAATGTGCTCTCGTAGCGCGGTTGTTTTCTAGTTAGAAAACCTGTTGGGAGCTGATATAGCAAAACGCCGCACTGCACAAGCCTGTGTTGTATACGTAAAGGCGAACGTAAGCATTAAATGCGTTATACGTTATATTTTTGTAAGGTTTACGCAGGGCTGATACCATGAATGCAAATCTCTCGGCGTAGAATTATTTTTTTGAAAGCTAGGTAATCAAACACCTTTCGTAAGCCTTCTTCTTCTCTTGTTTCGCCAATTTACTTGTAGGAACTGCAATGAAAAAACTCCCCATCGCGCTATCGCTACTTGTCGGTAGTGGCATCGGTTGCTCTATCGGCATTAGCAAATCAGCGATAGCTGACGAATTACCTTTTACTCTTTCTGGTCATGCACGTGTTAACTACGGGCATCAAGACTGGCTTATCCCTGATTTTAGAGACGGCTTTGAGTTTGAATCGTTTAAACTAGGAGTGGCTGGCGAATTTGATAAATTTAGCTATAAAGCGGAGTACCGCTGGTATGAAAATGTCGACTTTAATACGGTTCGTTTTGCTGATCTAACCTATCATTTTAACGATCGCACAGAAATTACCGGCGGTATTACGCAAACGCCTTTTGGCTTACAGCCCTTTGCGAGTAATAGCTTTTGGTTTTCGGTCAATTACTACCTAGGGTTTGAAGACGACTATGATGCCGGCGTTAAAATAAATCATACGCGAGGCAACTGGGATTTTCAGGCGGCCTATTTCATGAACGATGAATATAACGACGCCGCAAAGTTTAGTCGTTATTCATTTGATGTTGCCGACGACGGTGAATTTAGAAACTCAGAAGACGGACAGTATAATATCCGGGCAAATTATACTGGCCGTTTTATTAGAGGTGCTACCACCGAGATTGGGGCGTCTTATCAATATGGCAATATCCTCAACCTAGATACCTCTAGCAGTGGCGATATGAATGCTTATGCCCTGCATATGCGTCATACCCAAAATGACTTTAAAGTAGAACTTCAATATATCAACTACGAATACAATTTAGCTGCGCCAGAAGGTCAGGCTGACGATCGTTTAGCGCTATCTTCGTTTACCTTTCCCTTTTTGGCTGCGGCAGACGGACAAACCTACTCGGCCAATCTCATCTACTCGGTGCCTTACGACTTCGACAATATATCGTCAATGACATGCTACTCAGAGTTCAGTCTTGCTAAAGGTGATGATGCCTCAGGTAAAAACTCATCTCAGTGGGTGAATGGCTGTAGCGTGGGATGGGATAAATTATTCATGTATGTAGATAGCATTCGAGGCAAAAATATGTGGTTTTCCGGTGGCCCGGGAATTGGCTTGGACATCGGCGGCCTGCAAGACACCACGCACAGACTCAATATTAACGTTGGAATTTATTTCTAAGCGCTTAGGGGAATTATTATGAGAACAGTATTTACCATTATATTTTTACTCGCTTTTATACCGTCGGCGAGTCACGGTCATGCGTGGTTGAAGTTAAAAATAGCAACCGCTGAGTATGCGCCTTATACCTCAACAGATATGCAGCACGGCGGCTATATTAATCACATCATTACCGATGCGCTGTTAGAAACTGGGGTGCAGGTTGAGTATGTATCAATGCCATGGGAAGAAGCGTTAGAAGCTACCTTAGCAGGTGAATACGATGCCCTTTCTTACGGCAATTTTGTTCGCTCCAGAGAAAGTGAGTTTTTTCACAGCAAGCCAATTAGCGCTGAAAGTTTAGTCTTTTATGTGAATAGTGAAAAAGAAATACGCACCTGGTCTGAGCTAAGCGATATCGCCGATTTGAAAATGGGCATAACAGAAGGGTATCTCTACAACGACGAAATTGCCGCTTTTATTGAAGGCAATGAAAACGTGGTAAGGCGAGGTAGCGATCAGGAGAACTTAGAAGCACTTATTAATGGCGATATTGATATCTTCCCCATTGATGAGCTTACCGGCTGGTATTTGTTAGAGCGTGAATTCACTGACGCTGAGCGAGATAGCGTGGCCCTTATTTCTCCTAATATTTCTACCGTAACTACCCATCTTATTGTGCCAAAGGGTAGGCAAAACAGTCAGCTAGTGCTGTCGCTGTTTAATAAAGGTATTGATGAGCTAACCCTTGAAGGTAAGTTAACAAGGTTCAAGCGCCTGTTAAAAGAGGGCTACTACCAGCACCCCCAGAAAAAAGTGCACTACGATAGACGATAGCTCAATACAAATAACGCGCTATAAGTAAACAGATAGTGCGTTATGCGCAGCCCCGCGTATAATCACAACCCATAATTTTTAGGTCTTTATGGGTTGTTAATGCGCTCGTTTTTTAGTCGGCTACCTTTACTCTTCGCTTTTCCTTTCTTTCTTTTCTCTATAGCGCTAATTATATTGTCGCCACTTGCGGCTAATAATGCGTTAGCGGATACAGCGATACACAACGACAACCAAGTGCACGTGGACGTATCAGGCTCACTAAGAGTGCGTTATGAGTCGCTGCATAACCCTATTTTTCCTACTACACGTGAGCAGCGCGAGCAAAACAACGAGCGTATTTCTACCCGAGTCATTGTTAACACCACGGTAAGCTACAACAATATTAGCGCAACCCTGGATGTAAGAGACTCAAGAGCATTTCTCGATGATAACGACCCTACCTTGGGCGCCAATCAGGTCAATACACTTGAGCCCGTGCAGTTCTATGTTTCTTATGCGCCCACATCCTTAGCTACTATAAACGCCATCAAAGTAGGGCGTATGGAGCTTGATTACGGCAGCCGTCGCCTGCTGGCAAAAACCATCTATCGCAATGCTACAAACAGTTACGACGGAGTAGTGGTAGACGCTACATTCTCACAGTGGAATGTCAGTGGGATATATATTCAGCCTGTGGTGCGTTTTCCTTCCGATGCAGCAAGTGTTGATGCAAACGAGCGAGCATTTGATAAAAGCTATAGCGAGAGGCGTTTATTCGGGGCATACATCACCTCTCCCGATGACAATGTAAAGCTACAAAGCTACTGGCTAAAAGAAGATGACGGCGACCAGTTAGCCACGAATAACAGAGACCTGTATACCTTATCCCTGTCTCTTATACACATCTGACGCTGCCGACGATCTACTCTGTGTAGA
>OJAY01000564.1_pt1 | contig 12143 bp, 10 predicted proteins | sample 1590331 | NCBI WGS metagenome assembly OJAY01 (sample SAMN05416835, study PRJEB24817) | seawater metagenome | isolation source: Sea water | place: Canada:Atlantic | collected 2013-07 | reverse complement strand
GATAGCGTAGCGTCTCGTGGGCTCGGAGATGTGTATAAGAGACAGTTTGGATACTCTGGCTTTATCTACCCGAAAGAAAGGCTTAAAGATGTCCCCAAGCATATGTTCAGGCACACCGGGGCCATTGTCTTTTACACATAGCCGGTAACCCTTCTCGGTGCTGCTGAGCAGTACCTCTACTTCCGATTTTTCTGGGGTATGCCGCAATGCGTTGCGAATAATATTCTCTATTGCTTGGCCCAATGCTATTTGGCTGCTTTGGGTCAGCGGCGCTTTTTTTGGCAGCGTGCTAACAAGGTTTTTGTCGGGGTATTCGAATCGTGCGTCTTCGCATATAACCTGTATTAATTCCACCAAATCGAAGTCTTCAGCGTTTAACTGTGGAGACTCGGTATTTAACCAAGCGAGAGTAAGCGTGTCTTCCACTAGGTTGCGCATAGTAGATGCTTCGTAGCGAAGTCGCGCTAATGCTTGTTGCGGGTTAATTTGCTGCTCTACAAAATCAACCGCCATATCTATACGTGTTAAGGGTGTACGCAATTCATGAGACAAATCTGCTAGCAACTGACGTTGATTATAAATAAGTTTGCTGGTTCTATCGGCCATCATATCGAAAGTAACGGCTAAGCGGGTAAGCTCGTCATTCCGCTCAAGCAGCGATGCATTGGTTCTTACATCATAATGCCCGGCGCTGAAAGATTTTGTGACGTTTTCCAGCTTTCTTAAAGGCGACATAACGTGGCGGTATAACACTAAACTTAATATGCACAGTAATATTAGCGGCAGTGCAATTTGCAGCATGGCATTGGCATATAGCAGCATGGCACCTGGGCGCATGCGTTGGGGTAGTTCAATTAAAAGGTGGGTATTGGCGTCGGCAAAGGGAATTTCCATTACGGGGTTTTGCTGAAAATATAAGTGTATTTTCCACTCCACACTTCTGCCGTATTGAAAGCGGTCGAAAAAGGGTTTGTAGATAGTAGAGTCGGCCAGAGGAGTAATCTCTGAACTGACTACGCCTACCCACGTTTGCTCTTTTTCTTGAAGCATCTTAAGCCAAACTGACAAGGCTTCTTCGCCTTCATTTGTCCAAATTTCATCGGCTTTTTTTCCGTAATCTAGCAATTGCTGTTGATGTTCTTGTGCAATAAAGCTCATGCTAGATTCGGTATGATTTGTTAACCAGTCAATGGCCCAAAACAGCAGTACAGTACCCACGCCAATAACAGTACACATTCGCCAAAACAGGGTATATTTCATGAAAACCGATAGCCCTTTCCGTGAAGCGTAGAAAGCCTTTCTGGCGGCATACCTGCTTCTACTAACTTTTTACGTACACGGCTGATGTGCATGTCCAAACTTCTATCGTAACGGCTGAATGGCCTGTTAAGCACGCTTTGATATAAGAAGGCTTTGGTCATCACTTCATGGTGATTTTCTAGCAACACCCATAACAACTTAAATTGAATGGGGGTGAGCTCAACGTCGTGACCTGAAAAGCAAACATCTTGCTTTATTCGGTTAAGTTGAAGCTCATCAATGATTAACTGTGAAGCTTGTTTGGGGGGGATAGCGTCTCGCTGGCTACGACGTAGTAAAGCCTCTATTCTAAGCATCATTTCTGTGAAGTTAAACGGCTTAGGCAAGTAATCATCAGCGCCTTTTCTATAGCCTTCAATACGCTCTTGCTCAGCGCCACTGGCGGTAATCATCATTACCGGAGTATGCTTAACTTTTCGAATTTGATTCAAAACAGCCAAGCCATTCAGCGAAGGTAACAAAATATCGAGTAAAATAAGATCGAAGCTTTCCTGCAGCGCCGCTAACAAGCCTTTCTGGCCATCTAGGCACTGCGTAGTGGTAAACCCTTTTTCTTTTAGCAGCCTAGCTACCTGATCGCTAAGGGTTATATCGTCTTCTATTATTAAAATGCGAGCGGCAGACATAGTATGTACCCAAGTTGAGAGACTACATGCTATTGATAATTGTTATTATTTGCAAGTTGGTTGAGGTATCGCTTCCAAATAGTGAGCATATTTGCTACTTTCAGGCCACATTACGCAATATTGTACATAAGTACCTTTATCTTTTTCTTCATCTTAAAACGGCTAGGATCAGTCATGCCTTCTTATTTTAATAATTCACTTTTAATTGTATTGAGTCTGCTTTTTATCATCACTGGTTGTAGTAATAACGCCAGTCAAATCTCCTCAGACGCAGACTCAGTGAGCGAAGATGAATCTGCAACCACCCTAACCGGTACTTGGCAGGTGGAGAGCATCGACATGGGTGGCATTATCGATAGCAGTATGATGACCGTAGAGTTAGTAACAAAAAATAGAATTTCCGGCTTTACTGGCTGTAATCAATTCTCAGGCATACTTAATTTACAAGCGGGCGAATTAGCAGAAGGTGAGTTTGCAACGTCTAAACTGGCAACGACTCGCCGCGCGTGTGTAAGTGCCATGTCAGCGCAAGAACAGCGATTTGTGAAAGCGCTAGAAGCGGCAAGCCGTTACGAAATTCAAAAGGGCACCTGGTTGGTTATTTATGATAATGCCGGTAAGCAAAGACTGAAGTTAATAAAAATGTCCGCACAAGACACGGCGAAGAATGAAAAAATGGATGCTGCTACCACAGGAACGCATCAGTTTAATTGTGCGACAGCAGGAAACATTGTGGTGCGCTTTTTAGGCCCAGATACCATTAAGTTATCTGAAAATGGTAATATTCATATATTACAGCATGCCCGTTCAGCCTCAGGAGCGCGTTATATTGGCATGAATACAGAATTTTGGAATAAGGGAAGTTCAGCCGTTCTTAGCCTTCAAAATCAATCTTATTCATGCAGCAAATAACCAATTAATGACTTTTGAGTTTAAAACTACACTTTCCCGCCTTTTATAGGTTTTTTTGCACATATAGCAGTTTTTCGCATCTCGTTACTTGCCAACTTTCCAAATTGGGTACTACGCTTAGTCCATATTGTAATCAACACTGACTAACGCGTTGCCTACTTACTCCCCTTCAATGTACAGAGTAAGTACCTTTATGACATTGAACACACGTCATGCATATTTCGCTCGGTTTAATCGGGCGTGATGAAGGAGTAGTGGCAAAGTATAAGGAGATCCTTTTGCATTCAAACGTGGAAAGTTCATCTACACATTCAAAAAGTAGCGCTAACCTCTATCTGGTGGGCGTAGTGGTAGGGTTATTAGCGGCTTGGGCTCTGTTCTTTCTAGGCTCAGCGCTGTTCGGCTTTGTTTTGCTTACGGTGGTATTAATCGGCTTTGTCGCTTATTCGTCAAGTAAGAACACCTCGTCTGATGCTAATTCCTCTATGGAAGAAACACAGTCCAGCACCAGTCATGTAGAAGATAATATTGCATTAGCAGGGGGGGAGATTGCGCATTCGCTATCAATATGTGAGGGCAATTTATCTTCTATTAGAACAACCCAAGATGATGCTGTTGTTACCCTTAGCCAAGCCTTTACCAGTTTAAAAGACCTTGTGGCAGAACAGGTTAATTGCATTGATGCCCTGCTAAGCGTTGATGCATCAAACAGCACCGCTTACTCAGATAAAATGCGCAATTTTGCTCAAGATACCGACAGCACCCTTGTAAGCTTTATCGATTCCACAGAAAAAATGTCTTCTTCAACGCAGCATTTAATGAGCCAAGTACAAATCATTCAACAAGCAATGCCTACGGTTATCGATGCCCTTAGCGGAATAGACGATATTTCAGCCCAAACTAATTTGCTAGCGTTAAATGCAGCCATTGAAGCGGCGCGAGCCGGTGAAGCGGGAAGGGGCTTTGCCGTGGTGGCCGATGAAGTACGGGCGTTATCTACCCGCTCAACCCAGTTCAGTGATGTTATTAAGAAGCAGGTAGAAAATATTAAAGGTCTGGTAGATAAGCTCACAGAAACTGCCGAGTTCGTTGCTTCTCAAGATATTTCCCATGTGGTTGAAGCCAAAGACCATATCAGTAAAGAGCTAAAAGACATTATTCGCAAAGCAGAATCAGATCAAGTTACCACCAAGCAACTAGAGGGTATTGGCCAACAACTTGATGATGCAATAAATAACGCGATAAGAGGCATGCAGTTTGGCGATATAAATGGCCAGCACATTAATTATACGAAAGATATTGTGAAATTTATTATCGAGCGACTCCAACAATTAGAGCCTGAAAATTTGGAAGCATTTGCTTCTGAATTAAAGGCTTACCAACAAGCGCTTGCCCAACGAGGAAAAACCGATCATAACCCAGTATCTGCAACATCCATGCAGTCGGGAGAGGTAGAGTTATTCTAGGGTACAAAGGATTTTGACATCAAAAGTTATTACTTTTAAGCAGTGAGGGAATAGAAAGGATGAGCAAGCATATTTTAGTAGTCGACGATTCTATATCAATTCGTCAAATGGTAGAGATGACCTTAAAAGGTGCTGGCTACACGGTTACTACCGCACAAGATGGTCAAGAAGCATTAGACAAATGTAAGTCTCAGCAATTTGGGTTTGTATTGACTGACCAAAATATGCCTCGCATGGACGGTTTAACACTCATCAAAAATTTACGTAGTTTAAGCGGTTTCAATCGTACGCCTATTGTAATGCTTACCACAGAAGCAGGCCCAGAGATGAAAGCCAAAGGGAAAGCGGCGGGTGCTACAGGTTGGATGGTGAAGCCTTTCGATCCTAATAAGCTGCTAGATGTGACAAAGCGCGTTTTGGGCTAATCCTCTTCACATCATACCGGCCTGGAAGGATTCAGAATGAGCATCGATATTGAGCAATTTCATGGCGTGTTTTTTGACGAGAGCGATGAGCATCTCGACGACATGGAACAACTGCTAATTAGCCTTGATGTAGACTCGCCTGACCCGGAAGAACTCAACAGTATTTTCCGCGCGGCCCATTCTATAAAAGGGGGCAGTGGCATTTTTGGTTTCAATGCCCTAATGAACCTTACCCATGTAATGGAAAACCTGCTAGATAAAGCCCGTAATCAAGAGATATCTGTTACCACCAATATCGTTAACCTGTTACTAGAAACCCTTGATGTATTAAAAGCGACGTTATCTGCCTATCGCGATCAGGTCGATGTGCCAGAACAAGCCATTGCCGTCAGTATTACCAAGCTGGAAAGGGCGCTATCTGAAACCCAAGGTGCAGCCGCGGCTGATACTTCTAACGATGTCGATAACGCTAACGGCTTTGACAATAGCAACGGCAGTTCAGATGCTGACAGCAGCGATAGTTCAAATGACAACAGCGACGCCTTTGGCTTTTTTGATGATGAGCCCGACATCACCACAAACATTAGCCAACAGACCGAGATTAACGACGTTGAGTTGTCCACACAAAGTGATGATGGTTTTGGGTTCTTTGATGATACGCCAAGCGAAGCAGTCGCTAGCGCAGAAGACGACGGCTTCGGCTTTTTTGATGAACCAGAAATGCAGGTCTCTACACCAGCAGCCAGCGATAACAGCTATGGCTTTTTCGATACAACAGAGCTGCCTGAAAACAAGGCAACGCCTGACAATTCTGAAGCCGTAGTTTCACCTAAACTATTTGTGCTAGACCCTATTGCGGCAAAGGGTACAGGTGAAACATCTGCATTAAAGAAAAAGTCACCGCCAAAAGCGAGTGATGCTGCGCCGCCTATTAAGACGAATAAAAAAAGTGTTGGTCGCGATAGCGCTTCCATTCGAGTGGATACCAAAAAAATCGACTCTATGGTTAATTTAGTCGGCGAGCTCGTTATCACTCAATCTATGCTGTCGATGATTGGACAGGAAGTAGATGGGCAAGTAGGTGAGCGTTTGCAAGTGGCGATAGACGAGCTGCAGCGCAATACTCGTGAAATTCAAGAATCGGTAATGTCAGTCAGAATGTTACCGCTAACAGCTACATTTAATCGCTTCCCTAGGCTAGTTCGTGATTTGGCTGGCAAGCTAGATAAAAAAGTTGATTTAGTTTTACAAGGCGCGAATACAGAAATTGACAAAAGCCTGATTGAAAAGCTTGTCGACCCATTAACGCATTTGGTTAGAAACAGTATCGATCACGGTATTGAGTTGCCCGAAAAGCGACGTGCCGCCGGTAAGCCCGAAATGGGAACCGTCATTCTAGGCGCTGAGCAAAAAGGCGGCAGTATTATTATTAAAATCATAGATGATGGCGGCGGGCTGAATAGGGCGCGTATTTTGGAAAAAGCACGTTCCAATGGTTTAACTGTTAATGATGACATGCCAGATAGCGAAGTCTGGCAGCTTATCTTTCAAGCCGGTTTTTCAACTGCCGAAGCGGTAACCGATGTGTCAGGCCGTGGTGTGGGTATGGATGTAGTAAGGCGGAATATTGAAGCCATTGGTGGGCGGATTGAAATAGAGTCTTCATTAGGCGAGGGCTCGGGCTTTTTCATACATTTACCGCTTACCCTCGCTATTGTTGATGGCATGTGCGCGTCAGTTGGCAATCAGATTTTTGTCATACCTTTGCTCAACATTGTGGAGTCTTTTCAGCCCACTGCCAGTCAACTTAAAACCCTAGGCAACGATACGGTGCTTTATGTACGTGACCAATATTGGCCGCTTGTTCCACTTCACGATTATATGGACGTAGAAAACGCCAACCGTAAACCCACAGAAGCCATTGTTGTATTACTTGAAAGCAGTAAGAAACGCTTTGGAGTACTTGTAGACGCCTTAGTTGGCCAGCAACAAGTGGTAATAAAGAGCCTAGAAGCTCACTATCGAAAAGTGGCTGGACTTGCCGGCGCTACTATTATGGGCGACGGAAAAGTTGCGCTTATTATCGATGCTGACTCTATCGCAACTACTTATACGTCAAGTCAATTGGAGGACATGCTCGCATGAGTGATACCGCATTACATCAGGCTGTTATTGGGGGCGATGACAAGGAATATCTAAGTTTCGTACTTGCCGATGAGCACTACGCTTTAGATATCAAAACGGTAAAAGAAATTCGTGGCTACGAGCAAGTCACTAAAATTGCTAATGCGCCAGCGTTTATCAAAGGGGTAATCAATTTGCGAGGGGACATTGTGCCTATTGTAGATTTGCGCCTTAAGTTCAACGTTGGCGAAGCCACTTATACCGAATTTACCATTGTGATTATGCTCAATATACAAGATCGCATTGTAGGTATTGTGGTCGATGGCGTATCGGATGTTATTCGGTTAATGGAAGACCAAATTCTAGCACCACCTGAATTTGGTGTGGCTTTTGATAGCCGATACTTGCACGGGTTGGCAGATGTAGATGGTCAGATGGTTATTCTGGTGAATATTGAAAGCCTTATCACCAGTGAAGAAATGGGCTTAGTTGCTCCCCAAAGCGTTAACGAAGACGCGTAACAGCTAAGACGGCAACGGTAAAAAATTTCGCAAATTTAGGATGAACTGGTTATGGGCGTGTTTAACTTTCTCAACAATGATGAGCTTAAAGCTGCACAGCACGAAGCGCAGCTCAAAACGCAAATTCTCGATGCATGCACCGCAAGCATTATGGTAATTGATGGCGCGGGTAATATTGTATATCACAACCCTGCTTTTTTAGCGCTGGCGAAGCAATGCCCTGATGATTTTACGGTTTCCACTCATGGCGGCCATGCTTCTTTAAAAGGGCAAAATTTATCGGCAGTTATTAAAGGTAATACCCAACTGCTGAATCAAATATTGCAGTGCCGAGAAGAAAGTCTTTATGCGCAATTGGCTGAGAGTGTGTTTACCCTCAATATTACCCCGCTTAGTGCGTCAAGCTCAGAGCCCGCTCAGTATGTTGTGCAATGGAGTGATAACGAACAGGAAGATCAACACGCGGGTATGGTTAGTGCCATTAACCAAAGCCAAGCGGTTATTCTTTTTTCTCCCGATGGCAATATTGTTAAAGCGAATGAAAATTTTCTGTCAGCCATGGGCTACTCAGAAAGCGAAATTGAAGGCAAACATCACAGCCTGTTTGTTACTCGAGAATACGCCAGTAGCCAAGAATACAAAGACTTTTGGTCGGTATTACGAAGCGGTGAAGCTCACAGCGGAGAATTTTGCCGCGTAAATAACAAGGGCGAAGACGTTTGGATCCAAGCTTCTTACAACCCTATTTTAGACAGCAACGGGCAACCTTTTAAGGTGGTGAAATTCGCCACTGATATTACCGCTGAAAAAGCTAAGAACGCTTACTTCGAAGGGCAACTAATCGCCATAAGCAAATCTCAAGCGGTTATCGAGTTTGATTTAGATGGCGTGATTTTAGATGCCAACAGTAATTTCTTATCGGCGCTTGGTTACACCCTAGATGAAGTGAAAGGAAAGCATCACAGCATATTTGTAGAACCTGCTTTTAAAAACAGCCCAGAATACGCCGCCTTTTGGGAGCAATTGCGCAAAGGGGTATATGCTAGTGGCGAGTACAAGCGTATTAGTAAACTAGGTAATGCTGTTTATATTCAGGCTTCGTACAATCCCATACTCGATCAAAATGGCAACCCCTTTAGGGTAGTGAAGTACGCTACCGACATTACGGGGCGCACGGTAGCAGTAGACAGTATTAAAGCCGTGATGTCTAAGCTTACCGAAGGTGATTTACTGCATAACATTGAAGAACCACTAGATGGCGACTTTAAAGTGCTTGGTGAGTCAATCAACCAGTTCGTGGATGAACTACGCGACACCATTATCAAAATTCACGATGCGGTAGAAACCATCGATACAGCTTCTAATGAAATTGCGACAGGAAACGCCGACTTATCCAGTCGAACCGAGCAGCAAGCATCTAGCCTGGAAGAAACTGCATCGGCCATGGAAGAGCTTACCGGTACGGTAAAATTAAATGCGGAAAATGCCGACCAAGCAAAAGGTTTGGCTAGTCAGGCATCTGATGTGGCATCAGAAGGCGGAAAGGTGATTGAACAAGTAGTTCATACCATGGGGGAAATCAACGATTCGGCCCAGCGCATTTCTGACATTATTGGTGTTATTGATGGCATTGCATTTCAAACCAACATATTAGCCCTAAACGCCGCGGTAGAAGCGGCGCGAGCTGGCGAGCAAGGCCGCGGATTTGCGGTAGTAGCATCGGAAGTACGCACATTAGCCCAGCGCTCAGCAGAAGCGGCTAAAGATATTAAAGGCCTTATTTCAACCTCGGTAGAGAAGATTACGAACGGCAATGTGTTGGTGAATAAGTCTGGTGAAACCATGGCAGATATTGTGACGGCAATTAAGCGGGTGAACGACATTATGTCAGAAATTGCCGCAGCAAGTTCCGAGCAAGCCACCGGTATTCAAGAGGTCAACAACGCTGTTGTGCAAATGGATGAAATGACCCAACAAAATGCAGCACTTGTAGAGGAAGCGGCAGCCGCCGCAGACAGTATGAGGCAGCAGTCTGGGCAATTAGCACAGCGGGTAGCTGTATTTAAAGTGGAACAACAGAGCTTTAGTTCAGCCTCAACGTCATCGAATAGCATGGCATCGTTTCCTACATCCTCTCCAAGAGCGATATCGGGGCCGGGGCCTTCTAAGCCAAGAGTATCGTTAAACCCAATGTCGCCGGATGAAGCAGAATGGGAGGCCTTTTAGTGTATGACCGAGTTACACGAAGTAGTGGCGCAAAGGGAATTTGCCTACAGTCGACGAGACTTCGATAGAGTTAGGCGGCTACTGTTTGAGCGTGCCGGTATTCGCCTAGCCGACTCTAAAGATGCCATGGTGTATAGCCGCTTAGCGCGGCGCTTGCGCATATTAAAATTAACCCGTTTCAAAGACTACTTGGAAATGGTGGCCCACAACCACCAAGAACAAGAGCATTTTGTTAATGCGCTGACGACAAATTTAACCTCTTTTTTCAGAGAACCTCATCATTTTGAAGCGCTTTCAACGTACTTAAAGCAGCATCCCAACATAAAACGCATTTGGTGTTCGGCCAGTAGTACAGGGGAGGAGCCTTATTCCATCGCGATGACAGTGGCATCGGTATTTGGCACTTTTACTCCTCCGGTGACTATTGTTGCCACTGATATCGATAGCCGTGTGCTACAAAAAGCCGCCGCAGGGATTTACAGTGCAAATGGGATTGAGCAATTACCTCCTCACTATCGGCAACAGTTTTTCTACAAAGGCAAAGGCGCGCAGTTAGGGAAAGTGCGTGTGGCCGATGAACTGAGGCGTATGGTGCAGTTTGAAACCCTAAACCTGATGTCGCCCACATGGGACATTGAAAGCCCAATAGATATTATTTTTTGTCGAAACGTCATGATCTACTTCGATCGAGACACCCAGCGCAAAATTCTATCCCGAATGGTTAAGTTAATGACACCTGAGGGAATGTATGTAGCCGGTCATTCTGAAAACTTCACTATGTACCCTGAGTTGGTACGGCCTATGGGTAAAACTATTTACCGGCCAGTAAATTAAAAGGGGTTAGCAGTATGAGCCAAGATGAACAACCTATCAGTTACTTCGACAACCGATTTCGAAAAGAAGCCGTTAAATTATTACCAGGGCAGTACGTTGCCACCGCTTCTAATAAGGTGTTAGTCACTATTTTAGGGTCTTGTGTTGCCGCATGTATTTACGACCCAGAAAAGAAGATTGGCGGTATGAACCATTTTATGTTGCCTGAATTGAATTTAGCCAGCGAGCTAGACAGCAACCTTGCATCTAAATACGGTGTGCATGCTATGGATATGCTTATTGAAAAACTCATCACACTAGGGGCAAGAAAGGAAAAGCTGGTGGCTAAAGCTTTTGGCGGCGGCAAAGTGCTTGCTGGGTTTGTGCAACAAGATATTGGCAGAATTAACGCTGAGTTTGTTGTTAACTATTTAACTAGGGAAAACATTCCACTATTAAATAGTGACTTAATGTCCGACTACGCCCGCAAAATATACTTTCTGCCGGATGAAGGTAATGTATATATGAAGCGAATTAGAAATTTTAATAATACCAGTTTGTATGAGCGTGAATCTAGCCACCGCGTGCTGCTATCTCAGCAAGCCAATCCCGATGATTTCTCGCTAACGGAGCCTGACAATGCCCATCAAAGTTCTCGTGGTAGATGACTCTGCACTTATCAGGCAGTTATTATCTGAAATTATTAATAATGAAGCTGACATGCTTTTGGTTGGTGCGGCACCCGATGCATTTGTAGCGAAAAAAATGGTGCAAGAGTTTAAGCCTAATGTGATCACCCTTGATATTGAAATGCCCAAGGTAGATGGCTTACGGTTTTTAGAAGTTATGATGAAAGCATGCCCTACACCGGTTGTTATGGTGTCTACGTTAACGGAAAAAGGGGCTGATGCTACACTTCGTTCGTTAGAACTAGGTGCAGTAGATTTTGTACCAAAACCTAAGCTAGGTGTGGCGCAAGGTATGGAAGAGTATCGCTCGGTAATAACGGAAAAAATTAGAATGGCGGCACACTCCACATTAAGTGCACCTACCCAATCACGCGCATCCCAACATGCTGCTATGCGCTACACGGGTAGCGAAAAAGTGATAGGAATGGGCGCGTCTACTGGCGGTACAGAAGCGATTAAAGATGTACTCATGCATTTCCCTAAAAACGCGCCAGCCACTGTTATTACCCAGCATATGCCGCCGGGCTTTACGACAACCTACGCCCGTAGGCTAAACAGCCTGTGTGAAATAGAGGTAAGTGAAGCGAAAGGCGGTGAGCGTCTGTTACCGGGGCATGCTTATTTAGCGCCGGGTGATAAGCACTTGGTTGTTGAACGCAGTGGCGCAGATTATCGTATTGCCTTATCTGATGCCCCAAGAGAATCGGGCCACAAACCTTCGGTAGACGTGCTTTTTAATTCACTAGCGGCTAATGCTGGGGCAAATGCTGTAGGGGTGTTGCTAACCGGTATGGGACGTGACGGCGCTAACGGTTTATTGCAAATGAAACAACAAGGCGCCACTACCTTCTGCCAAGATGAAAAAAGCTGTGTTGTGTTTGGTATGCCCAAGGTGGCAATAGAATTAAATGCGGCCAGCTACGTTACACCGCTAGTTTCGCTAGCAGATGCTATACTCGATACGTTAGAGTCGCTGTCTCTTATACACATCTGACGCTGCCGACGATCTACTCTGTGTAGA
>OJAY01000563.1_pt1 | contig 12186 bp, 7 predicted proteins | sample 1590331 | NCBI WGS metagenome assembly OJAY01 (sample SAMN05416835, study PRJEB24817) | seawater metagenome | isolation source: Sea water | place: Canada:Atlantic | collected 2013-07 | reverse complement strand
CGAGATAGCGTAGCGTCTCGTGGGCTCGGAGATGTGTATAAGAGACAGGGCTTCGGTTTGCTGTGTGTGATCATTGCGGGCTGGGGGCTGTTCAACGGCACTATGATGACGTCCATTTCCGAGGGCACGTCGGAGGTAAAGGAGAGAATCTTCCCGTTCCAGCGCTCCGTGCAGGCGGTCGAGGCATCGACCAGTGGCAGTGGCATGGCGGTTATATCGCTCGCCAGGTTAGGGGATAGTCAGGAGCTGGAAGCCCGCTACGGAAGGCTGACAAGCCAGATAACGGCGCTGGATGAACAAGTCGCATCGCTTGCCGTCGAGGCCGGCGACATCCAATTACTGAACGGGTTCGAAGAGCCTGCCCAGCAGTACAGGGAGGCGCTTGAGGCGCTTCAGCAACGAGCCACCAGGCTCCAGGAACACCAGGCGGACGTCATCAGGGTCTCTGAATCGGTGAACCGTGATTTGTCCGACTTTCTGGCTAAAGCCTCGGAAATGAAACAGTTGTTGCTTCGCGAAGCATCGGCACCGGCCGGGTCCGATATTTACCTGAAGGACCTCCTCATGACGGTCATGGGGAACCTGTCCAATATCGAATTGTTGATCATGCAGTTGGTCAGTACCGAGGATGCGGAACGGCTGAAAGCCGTGGTGGAAAACCTGCGATTCAACACCGTGACGGTTGAGCAGGATATTGAGGCCATCATTGGCGAGATTGCGTCGCTGGAGTCACTTGCGCCTATCGCAAGCGATTTCTTTGAGTCGGTCAACAGTGAGGCCGGCATAGTCAGCCAGTATTACGATTACCGCAGCAATCTGCTGGCGGTGAACAGCACCGTCGCGGACATAGAGGCCGGGCTTGATAACCTCAACAGCCATATTGACCGGATGGTTACGGCAGCCGGAGAGGCCGCTGTACAGACCGTCGACAACCTGGATGCCACGGCGCGTTTCTCGGAACAGCTGGTGTATTACCTGGTACCGCTAATCCTGTTTATTGCCGTTGTGATCTCGGTGTGGTTGGGGCGGTTGATCAGTATTCCTCTGCGCGCCACCGTCAATCACCTCTCGGCGATGGCTGGGGGTGACTATAGCCGCGAACTGACATTCCGCGCCAACGGCGAGTTTATTGAACTGAAAGAGTCGGCCAATAAGCTCGCAGCGGCCATGCGGGAGGTGTTGGGCAGCTTGCAGAAAGCCGGCGGTGAAATTACCGGTGTGGCGGCGTCCAACGCGGATTTTTCCCACGACCTGAGCCAGCGTATTCGGGGGCAGGCCGATGACCTCAATTCGATAGCGACCGCCATGACGGAGATGGAAGCGTCCTGCCATCACGTGGCGGAATCCGTCAGGGACACCCACCAACTGGTGGAGTCGGTGAACAGTCGGGTTGATGAAAGCAAAGAGACCGCCAGCGCCAACATGGAGTGTGTGAATGAACTGGAAGAGCAGATACAGCAGACCTCCGGCAAGCTGAAAAAGCTGGAGAGTGCGTCCCACGACATCGGGCGCATCACCGAATCCATCGATGAAATCGCCAACCAGACCAACCTGCTGGCGCTCAACGCAGCCATTGAGTCCGCCAGGGCTGGAGAGTTTGGCCGTGGGTTCGCAGTGGTGGCCGACGAAGTCAGACAACTTGCCCAGAAAACCACCAGTAGCACGGACACCATTCGTGGCCTCGTCAACCGTCTCCAGGGGGATGCGGCCGAAGCCGTGAGTTCCATGGAAGACAGCTTCCAGCGCCTGGAATCGGTCAAGTCCCTGATTACCGATGCCTCAAAAGGCGTTGAAACCATTCGGGAGGCCGTCGACCAGATCCGCAATAGCGCGGAACATGTTCGTACCGGCATGGACGAGCAGGAAGACGTCAGCCGTTCGGTGTCGCGCAATGTTACCGAAATCAGCGGGTCGTCATCGGAAAATCTGGCGGAGATCGAACAACTGGTAGCGACCAGCGACCAGCTCAAGGCATCGATGAGTGATATCGAAGCGTTGATCGGGCGATTCCGGGTGTAGTCGAAACCGTTTGAAGTTCCTATTGGGGTTTTCCATATAACAAAATCATATGGAATTGTGTTCTTTTTCGCTTGTTAATGTTCGTAAACGAATATTACAATCGAGTGAACTGTTCGATAGTGCACCTATGTGTGCGGAAACAAAAACAACACGAGCAAGTAGGTTAATGATTATGGAGCGTATTCAGTCCGTATTCGCCCGGGAAATTCTGGATTCCCGCGGTTTTCCCACAGTGGAAGTGGATGTTGAGTTGGGAAACGGCGTGGTCGGACGCGGTCGCGCGCCGTCGGGCGCCTCCACCGGCTCCAGGGAGGCCCTGGAAAAAAGGGACGGTGATCCTGATCGGTACAATGGCAAGGGTGTGCTGGGGGCTGTCGAAGCGGTTAACCGGCACATCGCACCAGCGATTGAAAACCGGGTGGTGTTTGACCAGTTGGTGATTGATCGGCTGATGTGCCACCTGGACGGCACCGATAACAAGTCCGGTTTTGGTGCAAACGGCATTCTCGCCGTGTCCCTGGCGGTTGCCGATGCCGCCGCCAACTTTCGACAGCAACCGCTGTACCGCTATCTGGCAGAACTCTATGGTTGCTCCGGTCCGTGTGTGTTGCCGGTACCCATGATGAATATCATCAACGGCGGTGCCCATGCAGACAATACCGTTGATCTTCAGGAATTCATGATCCAGCCGGTCGGAGCGCCCAGCTATAGCGAGGCATTGCGAATGGGTGTTGAAACCTTCCATGCACTGAAATCACTGCTGACCGAGAAAGGCCTTTCCACCGCCATTGGTGACGAAGGCGGTTTCGCGCCGGATCTGCGCTCCAGCGAAGAGGCGTTGGATCTTATCCTGGAAGCGGTCGTCAGGGCGGGTTATCGGCCGGGCACGGATATCGTGCTGGCTCTGGACTGTGCCGCGTCCGAGTTCTATCGCGATGGCCGCTACGAGTTGTCCGGAGCCGGAGCAAGCTTTGACTCCGCCGGCTTTGCCGATTATCTGCTGTCGCTGGCGATGCAGTACCCCATCGCGTCCATCGAGGACGGTATGGATGAGGACGACTGGGATGGCTGGAAGCTGCTGACCGAAAAGCTGGGGGAGCGGGTGCAACTGGTAGGGGATGACCTGTTCGTGACCAATGCGTCACTGATCGCGGATGGCGTGCGGAAGGACATCGCCAATTCGGTTCTGATCAAGTTCAACCAGATAGGCACCCTCACCGAAACCTTTGAAGCTATTGGAACGGCACAGGATGCTGGCTACACCGCGGTTATATCCCATCGCAGTGGTGAAACCGAGGATACGTTTATTGCCGATCTGGCAGTGGCAACCAGAGCAGGTCAGATCAAGACCGGTTCCCTCTGCCGCTCTGACCGTGTCGCCAAGTATAACCGGTTGCTTCGTATCGAGCAGGACCTTGGCGCCCACGCTTTCTATCCCGGTGTTGGAGCCATTCGCTGTGCCCTGGATACCTGACACGTCGATACGAGGAATCACAGGAGACAAACCATGAGAAAACCCATTCTGATTGCGAACTGGAAAATGAACGGCAGCCTGCACTCCAATCAGGCGTTGCTTGTGCGGATGTTGGCAAAGCTCCGCCCCTTTCGCAAAACCATTGATATGGCCATTTGCCCGCCGTTTCCCTATCTGTTCCAGGTGCGGGACCTGCTCGGGTACACCGGCATTGCACTCGGGGCGCAGAATGCCAGCCGTGCGACGTCCGGTGCACACACCGGGGAAGTAAGCGCCACCATGTTGCATGAAATGGGGTGCCGTTACGTATTGGTCGGGCATTCGGAGCGACGCGCGCTTTACCACGAGTCCGACGATGATGTTGCTGCCCGGTTTCAGCAGGTGCTCTCAGCGGGGCTGATACCGGTGATGTGTGTTGGCGAAACGTTGGAAGAGCGAGAGCAGGGGTGGACGATGAAGGTCGTTCAGCGACAGCTGCAGACGGTGATTGACCAATGCGGCATGTCCGGCCTGGCTGGCAGCATCGTTGCCTATGAACCGGTCTGGGCCATTGGCACCGGCAGGACCGCTACCCCGGAGCAGGTGGCGGACACCCACCGGGCTATCCGCCAGTTTCTGGAGAACTGTGAGACAGGCGCAGGGCAGTCCGTGCGCATTGTTTATGGTGGCAGTGTGAAAGCGGCCAACGCGGTGGCTCTGTTCTCGTCACCCGAAGTGGATGGCGGCCTGATCGGCGGGGCGTCCCTGCAGGCTGACGAGTTTTCAAACATTGGCGCGGCGCTGGCAAACACGGTTAACCCTGTGACATCGACGCTCACCTAGAGGTTGAGCGGCTGTCCGGCTTCCTTGCGTCTGGCTTCCCATTCCTGCCGGGTCTGGGCGGCCTCATCGCCGGGCATGGAGTCGATGATCTCGAAGTAGTCAGCCGAGTACTCGTCTTCCATGATCTGATTGCGGGGCTTAACCCTCACAACGTAGACCGTCTGGATGTTCTGGTGGTCGAAGTCGCGCCAGTACTGCTCGTCCTTCAGGAAAGTGTACCGGTGGCCTTCCAGGGCTCGAATAAGCTGGCGTGTGTCCGTGGTACCGGTCCTTTCCACGGCATCCTTGTACTGGTAGACGATGCTGTAGGCAGAGGCCGCCGCAGTGGAGGGGCGCATCTCGTAGCGGCTTGAGAAGGCCTCTACGAATTCCTTACCGCGGGCGTAGTTGTACTGGTAGGGAACGCTCCACACCCAGGGCGAACCGCCAACGACCCCTTCCATAATGGTCGGGCCTACCTGGCGGGCCATGCCGAGCGTGAGGTTGGGTACCACCACCTGCATTTTCTTCGTCAAACCCATTTCGTAGGCGACGTTCAGCGCACGCACCATGTCGTCGCCAAACAACACCATCATCAGGACCTTCGCGCCACTTTGTTCCGCCTGTTCCAGAGCCTGGCGAAAATCCGTAATTAACGCGCGAGGGAAGGGTGTCTTAACGCCCTTGTGAGCGTCGGTGTTTTCGGTATTGGTGAATTTCCGGACCGATTTCTCTACCGACCAGCCCCAGGTGTAGTCTGCCGTGATGTAAAAGTATTCGTCGCCGGCATGCTGGGTATTGAGATATTGGCTCAGTACCTTCGCCGTCATCCAGGCATTATAGGGTTCGCGAAACATGTGACTGTGGCCGGCGGCGCCGGTGGTGGCGTTGGAGTAGGTCAGGGTTCCGAAGTAGATGCGGTTTCGGTCCCTTGCAGCTCTGCCGGAGGCAATGGCTACTGCGCTGGAAACGCCACCGAATACCATTTGCACCCCTTCGCGGTCGATCAGCTCAGCGGTGTTTTTGGCGCCCTTGTCCGGTTCGCCGGAGGTGTTGCGTATCACCAGTTCCACTTCACGCCCCATAATGCCGCCGGCTTTGTTGATTTCATCAACCGCCAGAAATGCCCCCAGGCGTTGTTGCAGGCCCTGGTCCTTGTAGCGGCCGGTCTGCGGGTAGTTGAGCCCGATTTTCAGGGTTTCCGCTGCAACGGGAGCCGTCGCCAGCAGGGTCAGTAACAAAGAGAGAAGCAGCTTCTTGCAGAGCATTGGCACAGGCCTCCTTGGTCGCGCCGGGCCGGTAACGCGGGCCCTGATATTGTTGTTGTGGATCAGGACCAGTGTCGCGGCTGTCTGCAAAAGCAACAATCGGACGAAGGTGGAAGTTGTGTAACGAATTGTCAGGCGTTGACGGACGTCACAACGCACTTCCGGGTCAGGCAACTGCGGTATTGCGAACCGATTCCAGAAGCCGGTACCAGAGGCCCCGTGGCATAGGGCTTCGAGCGCCATTGAGCGCTGAGTGAATACGCTCGGGATTCATGGAGCCCAGCACGGGTATGGGCGTTCCGGGAATCTGTCGTAACCAGGCGATAGCCAGGCCGGTGTCATCCAGACCGGTTTCTTCCCGAGCCTCTTCCATCAGCTCTGCCGGGATTCGGTCCGCCAGGCCACCACCACCCAGCGGAGACCACGCCAACCAGCGCAGTCCATCCGCAAGATGAGCTTCAAGGGTGCCATCGAACAACGGATCGGTGTGGAGCAGGGATAACTGGCTTTGATTGCACACCAGTGGTAGCGCGGTGTTCCGGGCCAGCCATCGCCATTGCTCGGGCAGGAAGTTGGAGACGCCGATCTGGCGAATCTTACCCGCGGACACCGCCGCTTCCAGCACTCGCGCGACGTCCTCGGCCTGCATCAACGGATCAGGACGGTGAATCAGAAAGGTGTCAATCTGTTCTACCGCCAGTGAGGCGATGGCCTTGTTGATCGCGTTCTCCACATAATCCGCTTCGGCCCGGTAGTGTTTTACCCGCCACTGCGAGGTGTCCCGGTCGGCCGGTACGATGCCGGTTTTGGTGATCACCTGCAGGTTTTGGGCCAGGGCCGGGTGAGCACGTAATGCATCCCCGAACAGCCGTTCACACTCGCCACCACCGTAGATGTCGGCATGATCGAACACGTTCAGGCCGTCATCCAGCCGCGCGGCAATCCAGTCCGCAAGCCGGGCCGGTTGCGTGAGGCTGGGATGGTCATGGAGCCGCATCATTCCCAGAATCAGGGGTGTTTCCGGTGTGAATCCTGCTGTTTGGGTGTTTTGCACGATTACTCCTTGCCGAAGGCGATCACCACCCGGTCGTCGCCGTGGGTTCTTGAAAAGACGTAGGGTTTGGTACTGAGTTGTTTGTGTTCCCCGGCACCAATTGCCGGGTGACGTGCCCGGAACTGGCCCAGCTTTGTCCAGTGGGACAGGACCGGCTGTGCCGTGCCATTTTCGATGTCGGCCCAGTTCATGTCTGAACGGGTGCCCTGGTGGCCGTCAGAACCCGTGGGCCCGAAAGCGCGGCCGGATTCGTCTCCGTAGAATATCTGACTGGTGCCCGGTGTAAACAGCAAGGCGGCGGCGGCCCGTTTCTGCATCGCCGGTTTGTTGTCGGCAATGCGGCTGAAAAGCTGGGTGTCGTGGGATGAGATATAGCTCATGACGTTGAAGGGGGTGTCGCCGTGCATCTTGTCAGAATACTCGCTGTAGATGGGCTCCATGGCGGGCAGGCAAGCTGCACCGGCCTGGGCTTCCTCCTGCAGGTCAAAGTTGATGATGGCGTCGAATCCGGCATCAAAGTAGCTGCTTCGGGTCACCGTATGGGGGAATACCTCCGCGACCATCCAGAACTCTTCCGCTGGCAACGGCTGGCCGGGATTATTGGCGCGATAGGTGTCCAGTGCATCCTGAGCTTTGGTTTTCAGTTGTTTCCAGGCTTCCGGCTCCACGTGCTTGGCGGTGTCCACCCGGAAACCATCAACACCGAACTCGCGTACCCAATCGGTTAGCCAGGTGACCAGATAATCCCGGGCGGTGGCGTCTTCAAGCTGTGTGGCGCGGGTGTTTTCCTTGTTCTGCAGGAAAATGGGCAGGTCCACTGCCTGGGTGGATTCCGTCTTGAAATCCGGCAGGAAGGCGAGGGAGCCCCGTACCGGATCAATGGAGGCTTTGGGCGGCGTGTCGTAGTCGCCGATGCCGGCGCGAACCCAGTCCTTGCCCCACCAGTTGGCCCAGCCCGGATGATCGTAGTCGATCAACGCATGGTAGGCGTGGAAGTTCTCCCAGGATTCCGGTCGCCAGTCGCCCCATTGTTCGGGCAGGTGCTTTTCGAAGCCTTCGCGCAGCCCGCCAACGTTGAAGGTCTGCATATCCTGAAGGGTGGCGTAGCCCGGGTGGTTCATAACCACGTCCATAACCACGCGGATGCCGCGGGCATGGGCTTCTTCCACCAGGGTGCGGAATTCCTCGCGGGTGCCGAAGTTGGCGTCAGGGCGGGTGAAGTCCAGAGCGTAATAGCCATGGTACCCATAGTGTTGGAAGTCCCCCTGGTCACCACCGCCAACCCAGCCATGAATCTGCTCGAACGGTGGGGTGACCCAGACAGCATTGACGCCGAGATCCTTCAGGTAGTCCAGCTTCTGTGTCAGGCCAGCAAAGTCCCCGCCGTGGAAGGTGCCGATTTCATCCTTGCCGTCGGGCTTGCGGCCGTAGTTCAGGTCGTTGTCGGTGCGGCCATTGGCAAAGCGATCTGTCACGGTAAAGTAGACGGTTGCGCCCGCCCAGGTGAAGCTCTGCTCCGGAGCGTCCACGGCTTCCAGCAGTAACAGGCCTTCGGCGTCCGGGGCCGGGGTGAGGGTGACCTGGCCATTTGTCACCTGTGCCTTGTTGCCACTGTAGTAGTCTCGCACCCAGTCGCCGTCTTTGAAGGCATTGCCGACGGTAACGGTCATCTCTGCCTGGGTGGCGGTGCACATCCCTCTGGTTGAAACTGCGCGGTTGTCCGAGGGTGGGGCGGCTGTCTCGAACTGGCCACCGGCGCAGCCGGCAAGCGAGAGGCACGTCACAAGGCTGGCGGTAAACCTGATTTTTTTCGGGGTCTGGCTCATGCAATGGGCTCCGGTTCCATTTATTGTTGTGGTTATCCAATCAAACCAGACCTGAACGGTGGGTGGTAGACGGAATTCACTACGCCTCACTACTCCCCCGTTCTACGCCTCAGGGAATGAAATCAGGGCTGATGCCAGCAACAGCAAATTGCAACACAGTTCGGTTACTCGCAATAAAAAGATTTGCGTTCAGCCCGCCCGGCCAACCTCGTGTCAGGGCGGACAACAAGAATAAGGCAGGAACAAGCAGAGGAAACACCTGATGAATCGTCGAACTTTTATCCGTAGTTCACTCGCAGCTTCCATTGTTGCAGCAACCTTTGGCATGTCCGCACCGGCTCACGCCGAGATCGAGGAAGGCAAGCTCCTGGTCTGGATCAATGGCGACAAAGGCTATGATGGCCTGCAGGAAGTGGGTGACTGGTTTACCGAGGAAACCGGCATCCCCGTTGAAGTGGCTCATCCAGACAGCGCCACTGACAAGTTCCAGCAATCCGCCGCCACGGGCAATGGCCCGGACATCTTTATCTGGGCCCATGACCGTTTCGGCGAATGGGCGCAAAGCGGCATCATTTCCGAGGTCAAGCCGTCACAGCGTGTTATCGGTGAGAACTTCGATTTCACCTGGGATGCTGTGACCGTCGATGGCAAGATGTACGGTTACCCCATGGCCGTCGAGTCCATTGGTCTGATCTATAACAAGGATCTGGTGCCCGAGCCGCCAACCGCCTTCGAGGACATTCCCGCCATTCACAAACAACTGGCGGAAGATGGCAAGCGCGCCATCCTCTGGGACTACAACAACACCTATTTCACCTGGCCAATGATTGCCGCGGCCGGCGGCTATATTTTCGCCCAGAACGAAGACGGCAGCTATGACGTCAAGGACACTGGCGTGAACAACGAAGGTGCCATGAAGGGCGCCAACATGCTCACAACCCTGATTGAAGAAGGCGTGATGCCTCGCGGTGCGGATTACAGCGCCATGGAGTCCAGCTTCAACAAGGGCGAAACCGCAATGATGATCAACGGCCCATGGGCCTGGGGTAACCTGGAGAAGAGCGACATTGACTTTGGCGTTGCCAAGTTGCCCACCGTCGATGGCCAGCCCAGCAAACCCATGGTTGGCGTGATGGCGGCGACTCTCAATACGGCCAGCCCCAATAAGGACCTGGCGGTAGAGTTCCTTGAGAACTACGCGCTGTCCGTCAAAGGCCTGAAAATGGTGAACAACGATGTTCCCCTGGGAGCCGTGGCCAACAAGGAATTTATGGACGAACTGTCGTCCAACCCGAATATTGCGGCGACGTTTGAAAACGCCCAGTTGGGTGAACCCATGCCGAGTGTGCCTGCCATGGGCGCTTTCTGGTCCTCCATGGGGCCGGCTCTGCAGAACATCACATCTGGAAGACAGCCCGTTGAGGACGCCCTGAACTCAGCAGCACAGCGCATTACCCGGTAATGCCCCTGATGGGAGTGCCGTCGGCCGCCGTGCCGATGGTTCTCCCAGCCGTGCTGACCTGTTGTTGTAAACCTGCCCTCGCCAGACGTTGGCGACGGCTTTAAACGGGCTGACTACAATGATAACGGAAACCCTGTCCTCCCCCGGAACCGAAAGCAGACTTCCAATGACCCGAATAATTCTAAAGTGGGGTGCCCTGGCCGCATTGGTAGGCATGGCGCTCTACCTGATACTGGCATTGTATGCCCAGCAGGAGTTCGTGTTCGCGATGCTGTTCCTGGTGCTGACGGCATCGGCGGTGTTTGTGTTCGTGAACAAGAAACTCTACGCCCATCGCTACATTTTCCCCGCAGTAGCCGGTATGGGGGTGTTTGTTATTTTCCCGCTGATGTACACGGTTGGTATTGGCTTTACCAACTACAGTGCCAGCAACCTGCTGAGTTTTGAGCAGGTGAAGGACAACCTGATGGACCGGACCTACCAGTCCGATTCCGTCCGCTATAACTATGAGCTTTTCAACACCGATGCCGGTTATGTGATCTACCTTGAGGGTAAGCACCAGAACTTGGTTTCGGCTCCGCTGGCGCTGGACGGTTCCGACACCAGCGCGCCGGTCTTACCCGCTTCGGATAAGCCGGCTGGCGAGCCGCTGGCCATTCGCGACATTATCCAGTTGCGATCGGAACTGTCGGAGCTGGACCTGCTGACCGAAGACGGGCGCGAGCTGAGCATGGCCAGCCTGCGTGCCTTTGCGGCCATCAACGCCCAGTTCACGTTGCACGACAACGGCAGCATCACCAACAACCAGACGGACGTGACCTACTTTCCGGACCACGACACCGGCTTCTACCGCAGTGCGGAAGGTCAGACACTGTCGCCGGGGTGGACCGTGAACATCGGCTGGGACAACTACCTGAAGGTGGTGTCCGACCCGAGCATTCGCGGGCCGTTCTTTGAGATCTTCGTATGGACGCTGTCCTTTGCCGTGGCAACCGTGGTGTTCACCCTGGCGCTCGGGCTGTTGCTGGCGAACCTCCTGCAGTGGGACCAGATTCGCGGAAAGGGCTTCTACCGCACCATGCTGATCCTGCCTTATGCGGTACCGGCGTTTATCTCGATCCTGGTGTTCAAGGGCCTGTTCAACCAGAACTTCGGTGAGATCAATCTGGTACTGGAAGGCCTGTTCGGATTGCGGCCTGACTGGTTCAGCGACCCGGCGCTGGCGCGAACCATGATCCTGATCGTTAACACCTGGTTGGGCTACCCCTACATGATGTTGCTCTGCATGGGCTTACTGCAGGCGATACCGAGGGATCTCTACGAGGCCTCCGCGATGGACGGGGCAGGGCCGGTGAACAACCTGTTCAATGTCACCCTGCCGCTGATCATCAAGCCATTGATGCCGCTGTTGATCGCAAGCTTTGCGTTCAACTTCAATAACTTCGTCCTGATTGCGCTATTGACCGGTGGCGCGCCCGATATTATCGGCGCAAGCACACCTGCGGGCACCACAGACCTGTTGGTGAGCTACACCTACCGCATCGCGTTCCAGGATTCCGGACAGAACTTTGGCCTGGCGGCTGCGATTGCCACAGCCATCTTCCTGGTGGTTGGCGCCCTGTCGCTGATCAACCTGAAACTGTCCAAAGTCAAAGTGTAAGGAGCTACCCATGGCAATGGTTCAACCCCGGTCCACCAAGTATCGCGTTCTGGCGTCCCATCTCGGGATGCTGGGCTTTATCGTGATCATCCTGTTCCCGCTGCTGATGGTGATTTCCATCTCCTTCCGCAGTGGTAACTTCGCAGCCGGCAGCCTGCTGCCGGAGAACCCTTCGCTGGAGCACTGGTACCTGGCGCTGGGCATTCCCTACACCGGGGAGGACGGCACGGTCACCCAGCCGCCGTTCCCGGTATTGTTGTGGCTGTGGAACTCCATCAAGATCGCAGTGATCTCCTCGGTGATGATCCTGGCCCTCTCGACCACCAGTGCCTACGCCTTCGCCCGCATGCGTTTTGCAGGCAAAGGCTTTGTGCTCAAGTCGATGCTGATCTTCCAGATGTTCCCGCCGGTGCTGTCCCTGGTGGCGCTGTATGCCCTGTTTGATCAGATAGGCAACCATGTGAGCTGGTTGGGACTGAACACCCACGGCGCGGTGATCGTGGCCTCGCTCGGCGGTATGGCCTTGCATATCTGGACCATCAAGGGCTACTTCGATTCCATTGACCGCTCCCCTGTCTCTTATACACATCTCCGAGCCCACGAGACGCTACGCTATCTCGTA
>OJAY01000556.1_pt1 | contig 12352 bp, 9 predicted proteins | sample 1590331 | NCBI WGS metagenome assembly OJAY01 (sample SAMN05416835, study PRJEB24817) | seawater metagenome | isolation source: Sea water | place: Canada:Atlantic | collected 2013-07 | reverse complement strand
CGAGATAGCGTAGCGTCTCGTGGGCTCGGAGATGTGTATAAGAGACAGGTACTAGATAGTACCCCTGAACTAACTGGAAGGTTAGTATCATACCCTGGAGATGTGTTGGTAGTGAACACTACCATTCAATTGCCCGACGGCGACCAAACGAAAGAGGTGATCGAAATCGCTACTGCTGCCACGGCGCTAAAACAGCAGTTAGAGGAAAAATACCCCGGTCACACTATCTATCTTACCGGAATGGTTGTAATGAACGATGCCTTCGCGGTGGCTGCGCAGCAAGATGCCAGTACGCTCATTCCACTTATGTTTTTCCTTATCATTGTGATGATAGGCGTGATTGTCCGTTCGGTGTTTGCAGCTCTCGCTACATTATTAGTGGTTATTGTATCTATCGCCACTTCCATTGGGGTATCTGGCTGGCTGGGCATGTTTCTAAGTACCGCTACGGTAAATGCACCGACTATGATAACGACACTGGCAGTGGCTGACTGTATCCACATCATCGTGGGGGTACAGTACTTTCTTGGTCGTGGCCTCACCAACGCTAATGCGATAAGTGAAAGCTTAAGAATTAATACCAAGCCTATTATTATTACCAGTGTTACCACAGCTATTGGCTTTTTAATGCTGAACTTTTCTGCCGTCCCCGTCTTGTCTGATTTAGGTAACATGACCGCATTTGGGGTAATGCTCGCCTGTGTATTATCACTTTGGTTTCTGCCAGCTTTATTACTATTAAAGCCATTGAAAGTGAAGGCGACAAAAAGTAACAAAGTCTTCGAGCGACTGGGAAATAAAGTCACGTCGAATTACCGCGCTTTGTTACCTATCTGTGCATTAGTGATCGTGGGGATCAGTGTCTTTGCTACCAATAACGAATTAAATGATGTTGCGGTGAAGTACTTCGACGATAGAAGTACGTTTGGCCAAGCGGTAGAGATAAATGAAGAGAAGCTTGGTGGTATGTCTAACATCGACTTCGTTATCTATTCAGATACCCCTTATGGTGCCACGGAGCCTGAATTTTTGGCACGAGTAGAATTACTGACTAAATGGCTTCGCGATAAAGAAGAAGTTCATCATGTGCTGTCCTTTGCCGATACACTAAAACGCTTAAATAAAAATATGCATGGTGATGACGATGCCTATTACCGGTTACCAGAAGATGGAGAGCTGGCTTCGCAGTATGTATTGTTGTACGAAATGTCGCTGCCATTTGGTCTAGACTTAAGCAATCAGTTAGATATTGATAAATCAGCAATGAGAATTATCGCCGTTATTGATAATTTAGGCAGTAAAGATTTAACCGCATTAGAGTCTGATGCTAAAGCATATTTTAAAAGCCTTGGCAGCGACAACCGTCTGGAAGCCGCCAGTCCGCCTTTAATGTTCGCGCATATTGGCGATCGAAATATGGAAAGTATGGTAAAGGGCTCTATTTATGCATTAGTCCTTATTTCTGTTTTGATTTTTTTCGCGTTACGTTCGTGGCGACTCGGGTTGGTAAGCTTGTTTACTAATTTGCTACCCGCCGCTATTGGCTTTGGCGTTTGGGGGTTAATCTCAGGCCAAATTAATATGGCGCTGTCGGTGGTCATCAGTATGACCATGGGCATTATCGTTGACGATACAGTGCACTTCTTGTCGAAGTATCAGTCGGCGAGGCTGACACGTAAATCGGTCAAAGAAAGTGTGCTTTATGCATTTAATACGGTTGGAATGGCACTGACCACTACCACAATAGTGCTGACAGTTGGTTTTGGTGTACTAGCGTCTTCAAGCTTCATGCTTAACGCGCACATGGGCATTTTAACCATTATTATTATCGTCGCGGCTTTGGCCGTTGACCTTATTTTCCTACCCGCGTTATTAATGTGGTTGGACAAAGATGAAACCCCGTTACCGGAGAAGAATAGTGAGATACATTAGCCTTGTTTTACTGGCGTCGTTCATATCTATCAGCGCATTGAATAGCGTTGCCGCAGAGAGTGAGCCTAGCGCAAAAGGACTAGAAATAGCGCAGGAGCGAAAAGCGAGAGATCGCGGGTGGAATAACTCAGAGGCCGAAATTTTAATGGTCCTGCGTAATGCGCAAGGCCAAGAGGCAACACGCAAACTCAACGTGAAATCGATGGAGTTGACCGATGACGGTGATAAAGCACTAACGGTTTTCCAATCTCCTCGAGATGTAAAAGGAACCGCATTCTTGAGTTTCTCCCATGTTTTTGATGCTGATGAGCAGTGGATATTTCTTCCTGCTTTAAAACGGGTAAAGCGTATAGCGTCAAAAAATAAAAGTGGGCCTTTTGTCGGCAGTGAATTTGCTTTTGAAGACATGACATCGTTCGAAGTAGAAAAATTTTCTTACACCTATGTCGGTGACGAGAAGATCAATGGTGAAGCGTGTTTTGTATTAGAGCAAACTCCTCAATATGACTATTCGGGTTACACGTTACAAAAAGTATGGATTGATAAGTCTCACTATCGTGTACACAAAGTTGAATTTTACGATAAGAAAGGGGCGCTACTTAAGGTACTTGAGCTAAAAGATTACGAGCTTTATAAAGAGAAGTACTGGCGACCGATACGTAGTGAAATGACGAACGTACAAACACGTAAGTCTACATCGCTAATTACAGAAAGCTTAATATTTGATACCGACTTGTCAGAATCAGATTTTGATAAGAACAGTTTAAAAAGAGCCCGGTAATTCGTGATTAAATCTATTGCTTTATTTGTATCAAGTATTACGGCTTCATTTTCTTTATTGGCCAATACGGAAGTGACAGGCTCCGCGGGTGGAGAGTTGCGCTACTTTATGCAAGACGCATTGTACGAGCCGCAAGAACGAACTTACGGTTCTGTCTTTTTCAGCCCCGAAACCTATACCGAGTGGAATGATGGAGAAGACAGTTTACTGTTTAAGCCCTTTTTCAGGGCTGACCAACACGACGAGGAAAGAACTCATTTCGACGTTCGGGAACTGCAGTGGATGCATGTGGCAGACACATGGGAAACCAAAGTAGGAATTGGGAAAGTATTCTGGGGGCAAACCGAGTCTATTCACCTTGTCGACATCGTTAATCAAACCGATGCAATTGAAGCGGTAGATGGTGAAGATAAGCTTGGGCAGCCAATGGTTAACGCTTCCTACTTTAGTGGTTTCGGCACGTTTTCAGTATTCGTGCTGCCCTATTTTAGAGAGCGTACCTTCGAAAGTACTGATGGCCGTCTTCGACCACCTGTTGCTGTAGGAGAAGCCTTGTACGAGTCAGATGGTGAGCAAAGCCATGTTGATTATGCGCTGAGATGGCAAGCAAGTATCAGTGATTGGGAAGTGGGGCTATCTTACTTTTCAGGTACAAGCCGAGAGCCAGAACTTGTTACCATCGTGAATGATGAAGGTCAGCCAGAAATTCTTCCCTATTACGCACAAATCAATCAAGTAGGCGTTGATTTACTGAATGTTTATGGGGCATGGTTACTTAAATTTGAGTCGATATATCGAGAAGGGCAGTCGGAAGATTTTGCTGCGGTAGTCACAGGTTTCGAGTACACCACACAAGGTATCTTCGACACGCAATATGGCCTTGGCGTATTAAGTGAATATCAGTTTGATGAGCGCAAAGATAACTTTTTTGCTTTAGGTCAAAACGACCTTATGGTGGGCTTGCGGTTTATATTCAACGACATTGACGGAACAGAAGTGTTAATGGGGTACGTTCAAGATTTAGATGAATCGAGTACCTCTAGTGCATTTATTGAAGCGTCCAGTCGTATTTCACCCCATTGGCGATGGAAACTGGATGGCTATTTCTTTTCAAGTGATGATACTGACGATACTTTTTATTTCCTAAGAAGAGATGATCATCTTCAATTTACCCTTGAGTACTTTTTTTAGTACAAGGCGTTATTTCTGATTTAAATTTAGCATTTACACTCGTAACCCTAGCTATTTAATAATAGGGTTATTCTTTTGTGGTTCTAACTTGAGGTTTTAATGAAGCAGTTTGTTGTTGGTTTTATAGCGCTTTTTTTTATATTTAACGCACACAGTGCTTCTACCAACTACGGTATTGCTTCAGTGGGGTATAGTGATTTTGAGTTCACAAATGTCGAGAATAGCGGGCTAACTTATAGTGTTGCTTTCGGGCGCCAAATTCATAGGCAGTGGTATGCAGAAGTGGGGTACCTTAATTTAACTAACGATAGTGACAATGACACCAAGCTTTCGGGTGACGCGCTTTACCTTGCAGTGCTCGGAAAAGCAAACAGTCAGTATGGGGAACTGTATTATAAATTAGGGGTTGCTAACGTTGATATTGCAAGTACCCGCTACTGTGGCAATTCAGAGTTTTCTGGTGATGCATGCTCATTTGATGAGGGTGTGGTTGCAGGTATTGCTGGCCTTGGATTTGATTATTATGTTGGTCTAAAATCTATGGTGCGACTTGAATACATTTATCTAGGTGGCGAAGACAACCTTTCAACGCATTTAGTGTCTTTGGGCTTTCGCTACAATTTTTAATCGCCAAAAGGGTAGGGCGACTAAATACATACAAAAATAGCGGTGTAATCCAAACGCTATTATTCAGCGTAAAAAGAGTGGCTAGTCAAAAACTAAGGAGCCATTTATGAAAAACGAATTAGACAGTAAATTTCTATTACAGGTGTTTGAAAAAATCCGAACCAACGGCGATAAGAAAGAAGATCAATACCACCTAAATGGCATTGTTGCGTACACCGACCTAGATGGCTACACGTTATTTATCGAAGATAAAAACTGCAAATTGCAATTTGGCTTCCATAATCAATATCACTTTGATTATGAAACTAACGACCACTTTCATACTTTTGAGAAAAAGCTGAAACAGATTGATAAAGAGTACGGCGCTGACTAAATAGGCTGATTGGGGAGAGCAACCCTCTTTAAAAATCTCACTTTATCGAAATTAGCAAATCAATGGATGGGACATTAAAAACAAAATCCTACGGCAGTAGTGTCGAATTATTCCACCAACGCACTTTCGACTTTAATTTGGTCTGCTACAATAGCGCTCCTCTTAATTTGTTAGGAATAGAGTGCGTTGGCTGCGGCAATTAAGGCTCCTAAATTCAAACTGTCTTTTCTTACTCCGAAATTTTGGCCTGTATGGCTAGGAGTATTTCTTCTCTATATCATCACTTGGCTCCCTCTTCCTGTCATACGGTTTATTGGCGGTGGTGCAGGTAAACTGATTGCGAAAATTGTTCCTAAGCGCGTTCGCGTGGCAAAGCGAAACCTTGAACTTTGGAACCCGTCGTTGTCAGAGTCAGAAGTGCAAGCGCTATTAAAAGAGAACGTGCGAAGAACCGGAATGGCCTTGTTTGAAACCGCTATGGGGTGGTGGTGGCCTGATTGGCGAGTAAAAAAAGCCATAGAAATTGAAGGTGCTGAGCATGTTGAGGCTGCCATAGCTAGCGGCAAAGGTGTGTTTGGCATGGCACTGCACAACATGAACCTTGAATTTGCATGTAGGGGAATTGGGTACTTCCACCCTAGTATCGCCTTCTATAGGAAGCATAATAATCCGCTAGTCGACTATTTACAGTACCATGGTCGTAATCGCTCAAATAAGTACATGATTGATAAGCGTAATGCAAAGGCCTTGTTAATGGCATTGGAAGACAAAGAACTGTGCCTATACCTTCCCGACCAAGACTATGGACCAAAGCAAAGCGCATTCGTCCCTTTTGGGGGAGTTGCTGAAACCGCGACCACCACAGCCACATTGATGTTTATTCGTCGCTCTACCAGTGTGCCTATGATGATTACGTCTCAGTACACTGCAAAAGGTTACAAAATCAAAATATACCCTCCATTGACCCATTTAGGGAAAATGGACGATATTGCTGCATTAACGGAATTGAACACGCATATCGACAAGGCAATTAAAGAGCAGCCTGAAAGTTACTTATGGATGCACAAGCGTTTCAAAACCAGACCCAGTAAAGACACACCGTCATTGTACTAACGGAGCAGTTACCTATTATACCGTTAGGTGTACAATGACTGATGTAGGGCGTTTTTTGTGCACAAGGTAAAAGCGAGGTAAGCTGTACTTTGGGTTTAAGTTATTGGAAGCATTAATAAAGTCATGGCTAAAAAGGTTTATTCAAATACATTATTTTGGGCGCGTCACGTAGCGCTGGCATTCGTATTGATAGTGATTGCGGGTGTGATGATATATTTGCAACAAAATAACAGTGATGACGTTCCTGCCGGTAAACCCGCTGAAGAAAAATCGGTGGCTAAGGGATTGAGCGAGTTTTACCGCGAATTTAGAATGTCTTCCACCGATCCCGTTAAGGAAGAGCAGGGTAATTTTGTTATAGAAACTGGCGGCGTTGACCCCCAACTCGATAGCAAACTTGAAAGCATGTCTAGCCTGAATACGACGGTAGACACTAGCTGGACCGGCGAGCAAAAATTCCGCACCTTCAAAGAAGGGAGCACATTGCGAGAGGCTATCTCTACTTTTGCGCAAGCGGAAGGCATGCAGCTGATATGGAATTTAGAGCAAGATTTCATAATCAAACATCAGTTTCAGTTGGATAACACGGTAGCTGGGTCGTTGGCAAAAATTGCTAGCGCTATCGACAGTAGTTTCGAAGGGGAGGTAAATGCCTATCTTTGCCCTGAGCAACGTTCATTGGTAGTGACCGCTGAAGAGACAGAGTTTTTATCTACCCGATGTACCCTAGTTCGCTGATTATTAGTTAAATCAAAGGAGAGCTACTGCTCACCTTTATTATCATTACTGCTATCAATGCTATCAATGCTAGCATTACTATTGGTTCAGCTGTCGGCAGCACTGCCAAATAACGCCTGCCAATATTCACTTACTGTTTCTCTCATTTGGCTCAAATGTTCGGTTTGTTCTGCATACTTAGTGTCTGCAAGGGTCAGGTGATGATATTGTTCTCTTAGCGCAAGGTAAGCTTGTTGTAGCGCGTGAGATTGTTTTTCATCAATAATGCCTGCGTTACGGGTCGCATCTAGTAAACGCAAATTATCTGAAAATTCAGTCAAGCTCTCAATCTTATTCGCATGTGCTAATACCCAGTATTGAGTCATAAATTCAATATCTGCTATGCCCCCCACGCACTGTTTTAAATCGACTTTTTGATTGCTGGTAGAGAGTAAATGTTTGCGCATTTTTGCGCGCATTTCACTCACTTCAGTAGATAGCGTAGCCTGGTCTCTTTGAATAGACAGAATGTTGTGACGCACAGTATTAAACGCACTAAGCAGCGATATATCACCGCAAATACCGCGGGCTCTCACTAGCGCTTGATGTTCCCATGTCCACGCCTCTTCTTGTTGATAGCGCTCAAATCCATCAATGTGACAACAAAGTAGGCCCGCGTTACCAGATGGCCGCAAGCGTAAGTCTGTTTCATATAACTGACCAAACAAGGTTTTAGTATTCAGTAAGTGCATAATTCGCTGAGCAAGTTTGATGTAAAACTGCTGGGCTTCAATAGACTTAGCCCCATTGGTAGAGGACTGACGAGGCGCATTGTGCAAAAACACAAGGTCAAGATCAGAGCCATAACCAAGCTCGTAGCCACCCAGTTTGCCATAGCCAATAACTGCAAAGCCCAGCTCGCCATCGTTCAAATGACTCGGCACGCCAAAGCGCGCTGAAATTTGGTGCCACGCCGCTTCAATAACTTGCTCAAGCAAGACTTCCGCTAATACGGTAAGTTTATCGCTTACATTCGCAATGGGTAGCGAGCCACTGATATCACTGGCTGCAATGCGCAGCTGCTGACAAAGCTTAAACTGTCGCCATGTGTCCATAGCAAGCTCAACATCGTCGTGTTCAACCCGTAGCATGGTTTGCCGTAACTCTTGCGCGTATTCGTATTTGCTGGTGGTAATATCTGAATTTTGCTGTTGCAAATAGAGTGGGGTGAGCAGTTCATCTAACAGCAGCGGGAAGCGTTTGATTTCATTTGCTATCCACTCACTCCTGTCACACAGTTTTACCAACTGTTGCAGAACATTGGGGTTTTCCAGTAATAAATCTAAATAGGTTGTCCTGCCGGTGATCGCATCTATCACGCCGAAGATTCGTTTTAGTACATTGTTTGCTTTATTGGGATCGAATTTAATCAGCACATACAATATTTCCGGGATGAGTTTATTTAGCGTGTCTTCGCCTTTTTGACCCATTCGATATCCGCGCTGATTAGTTTTGAAATCTTGTAACTGGGTACAAATACCTTGCGCTTCGTCTACACTAATAAAAGGGGTTAGCGTGATGCTAAATTCTTCTTTATCGAGGGAAAGTTGCCAAGCATCGCGGCATGCGTCAAATAAAGTATCTTCGCTAGTATGAGTATCTTGTGCTTCTTCAACTAATTCATTGAAGTGCCCATGTATTCTAGACATGGTGTTTTGCAGTTTTGCCATAAATTCATCATATGAACTGAAACCAAGCACGGCAATTAATGCGCTTTTCTCCCACTCACTATCAGGCAATGTTTGAGTTTGTCTGTCTTGGCATTGCTGAAGCGTGTGCTCAATTTTACGAAGAAAGAGATAGTCAGTTCGAAGCTGTTCAGTCACATCAGACTCTACAACTTCAAATTCGGCAAGCTTATCAAGGGTAGTAAGTAGCGACTTACTTTGTAGCTCAAGCTCTCTACCACCATGAATAAGCTGAAAGCTTTGTGCGAAAAATTCAACCTCGCGAATACCGCCCGCACCAAGCTTAATGTTATTGCTCAAACGCCTACGTCTAATTTCCGTAGCAATAAGGTGCTTCATGCTTCTAAGCGCATCAATAGTGGTAAAGTCTAGGTAGCGCCTGAAGGTAAAGGGCTTAAGTATACCGTTTAGCGAAGCTACATCAGTAGAATCATCATTATTAATCACCCGCGCTTTCACCATAGCAAAACGCTCCCAGTGACGGCCTTGTTCTTGGTAATAATCTTCCATGGCGTCGAAGTGCATCACCAAAGGCCCCGACTCACCGAATGGTCGTAAACGCATGTCAACCCGGTATACCTGCCCGTCGGTGGTCACTTTGTTGAGTGCTTGAATCAACTTTTGCGCTAGGCGGGTAAAAAATTGCTGATTTTCAATAGGTTTCTTTTCACCATTTGTCATGCCTTTTTCGGGGTAGGCAAAAATCAAATCGATATCTGATGAAAAGTTAAGTTCGCGGCCGCCTAATTTCCCCATGCCCAAAATGTACATGTGAATAGAGCCATTTTCACCACAAGGCACACCATGTTTATCACTCAGCATAGTGTAAAGCCATTGGTAAGCGGATGTAATTAACACATCGGCTAACGCCGAAACCTGCGTTAACGATTGTGTAATAGTCTGTTTGTTAAGTCCGTCACGCGCGGTGATAGCAGCCATATGAAAATGGCGGGATTGGCGAAGTGCGCTAAGCAGCTCGTCTTCGGATTTAACATTTTCCAGCTTTTGCGTAACAGCATGATTGTAAAAGCTTTGCGGCTCGTCAGGAATCGATTCAACCAGCATAGCGCCAACCCACCCAGGGTGCTGAAGGCAAGTCTCTGCAAAAAATAGCGATCGGCCCAATAGGGTAGTGAGATCATTTTGATAATGGGCTAAGTCACTATTAACGTGCTCATTATCTGAAAGCTTTTCCCAGGTTTCGTTAGCTTGTTGTGCATTGCTCATGGTAATTGTGTTGTCTGTTGGCATAATACTGGCTTCGACAATAATAAATATTTCAAAACATTGAGATAAAAAGAGTCTGTCACAGTTTTTGGGGCGTAACCACCCTAAGGTTGTGTTTAGGTCAAAGGAGTAATATTACGTGGATGCTTTAATTAAACTCGTGCCGCTAGGTTCTGACTTATGGATTTACCTTGCCATCGATGTAAGTATCGCCCTAGCACTGTTGGTGGTTATGAAGTGGTTGACTGGGCTGATGAGAAAGAACTCAGTGACCGAAGAGCTTGGTATTAAAGACAATTTTGCTTTTGGTATTAGTATAGCCGGTGGCATGTTGTCGCTTTGTATCGTGCTGAGTTCGGTGGTAGGTCGTCATATCGGGCAGGGCTACAGTGAAGCGGCTACTGGCATGGTGACGTTCGGTATTGTCGGTATTCTGTTGGTGAAGTTTGGTCGATTCGCCCATGACAAGCTGGTACTCAATCGCGTAGATACTCACGCCATGATTTCAGAGCGCAGTGTAAGTATTGCACTGGTAGATGCTGCAAGCTTAGTGGCAAGTGCCATCGTGTTGAGAAATATTATGGTGTGGGTGAATGGCAGTGATATGAATGCCATTATTGCTATCGTGACAGGATTCTCTGTCGTGCTCACCATGTTATTGGTGATGACCCGTATTTTAGAAGTGCGCTATGCAAAAGATAACCAAAACGACTCATTTCAGGGGGCGCTTCGAAAAGGTCAGTTAGCGTTAGCCATAGAACATTCGGGTAATTTACTGGGCACCGCTATGATTGTTTCGGCGGCGAAAAACCTACTTATCTATAACCCGTCAGGTTATGTAAGTAACGTAACCGGCTGGTTGGTGGTAAGTGTAGCGTTAGCTATCGCACTGCATATATTAGTGCTTATCAATAAAAAAGTGATTCTGTTTGGTATGAACTTTAGGCAAGAAGTCGATCAACAACACAACGTTGGTGTAGCTTCACTAGGCTTTACGTTAAGCATAGGTACTGCCATGGTGATTAATGGCGTACTCGGTGGTTAAAGTAGCTTGTAAGCAGACAAGTATATTGTTTAAAACCTTGAGGCGTTTGCTCTGTAGCCGCAAGTACGCATGGCGTAACGTAGAAAGCTGCGATCACAATTAATATTACTGATAATCGGAAGGAGAAATATACTGGCTGTTTTTGCATAGGTTTTCAGGCAAAACCTTCTGTTTAACGATAGCCCGTTTTTTCTCTTTTGAAAGTTGCTTTACCTTGTATTCAATTTGCGAGGCTGTCGACCTATCTCCAATTAAGAAAATGGCCCTAAATTGAAGTGGGCCTTTTCCCTTTAATGCCCGCGCTCCACCTGCAATATCTCCTCTGTGCTGGGAAATTCTGCGTTCAGGGGAGGTAGTGATACCCGTGTACAATTGACCCAGTTTATTTTCGATAAGATAAAGGTACCAAGTTGAAGGCTGCTGGTGGGTATTCACGTTGTTGGCTGTTATACTCATTGGCAATTTGAAATACATCGATAAAGTTGTCTCATCAATGATTTTACCAGATTTTAGTAAAGCAAAAGTGCTTATTGTAGGTGACCTAATGCTAGACCGCTATTGGAGCGGTGGAACAGGTCGTATTTCCCCTGAAGCCCCTGTACCTGTAGTGAATGTTCAGTCATCTGAAGATCGCCCAGGCGGCGCTGCAAATGTGGCCGTGAACGTGGCTACTCTTGGGGCTAAAGTCAGCTTACTAGGCATGTGCGGTAACGATGAAAATGCCAGACTACTGCGTGAGCGCTTAGAGTCGTTTGATATTGATTGCCAGTTTTTCGCCGTCGAAGGTCAAGACACAATAACCAAGCTTCGGGTGATGAGCCGTAATCAGCAATTGCTTCGGTTAGATTTTGAAAAGAGCTTTGCTGATTCAGATAAATTTGAACTAGAAAGCGCGTTCGATAGCGCCCTTGATGATGTTGATATTGTTATATTATCTGACTACGCCAAAGGATGCTTAAGCCACCCCCAAGCACTAATTCAAGCAGCTAAAGCAAAAGGTAAGCGCGTTATTGTCGACCCTAAAGGCAGTGACTTTAAAAAGTACGCTAACGCTATGCTTATTACACCTAACATGGAAGAGCTAAACCATGTGGTAGGTGAGTCTACTTCTGAGAAATCATTAGTAGCAAATGCGCAGCAGGTTAAAACTGACCTTAATTTGGATGCGTTACTGCTAACGCGTTCTGAACAGGGGATGACCTTGTTCGAAGGAAACAATGCAGAGTTTCATTTACCTGCAAAAGCCAAAGAAGTTTATGACGTTACTGGTGCCGGCGATACTGTGGTATCAACGCTAGCCGTGGCGCTAGCAAGCAAACTACCTCTGCAAGCTGCTTGTGTATTGGCCAACTTAGCGGCCAGTGTGGTGGTTGGGAAATTAGGTACGTCTACCGTTACCAATACCGAATTAGCGCTAGCTTTAGGTGAACAATCTGTGCATCTCGACGGCGGCGTGATGACCGAAGAGCAACTAGAAATGGCAATGGCTGCTGCGAAAGCGCGAGGCGAACGTATTGTAATGACGAACGGCTGTTTCGATATTCTACATTCCTGTCTCTTATACACATCTGACGCTGCCGACGATCTACTCTGTGTAG
>OJAY01000555.1_pt1 | contig 12365 bp, 10 predicted proteins | sample 1590331 | NCBI WGS metagenome assembly OJAY01 (sample SAMN05416835, study PRJEB24817) | seawater metagenome | isolation source: Sea water | place: Canada:Atlantic | collected 2013-07 | reverse complement strand
GCGTCTCGTGGGCTCGGAGATGTGTATAAGAGACAGATTTGGGCAGTGGGCGCGAATTATACAGAAGGCAGGATACATTGCAACCGCTAGATCGCTTTTTGTACACATTAATTGCAAATCTATGACTTTAGTACAGCTGCGTCTTTTTAACAGGTGGTGTAAAGTTACGTTATTATTGAGCTACCTTAATGTAAGTAGTATTGCCGTTAAAGCGCTATACCTATAAGGTGGTAAAACATATGCAACAACGTTTAATCAAATTTGGATATAGCAGCGTTACGCTGTGCTAAGAACACTATGGAAGTAGAAAACAGTCAGCATATTTTCACTCATGTTAAACGCATTCTGAATAATCACTCGTCTTTATTAGACGCATACAGTTTGCTTGAACCCATCATTCTTGACATGTTTGGTGCTACCCGCATGAGCATCTTTCAGCGCCGCCGACAACATCAAGATTTAGTCGCTCGCTTTAAAACGGGTAAAGAAACGTTAGAGATTAAAGTGCCTATTAGCCCCATGTCTATTGCCGGCTATGTTGCTATCTCGCAATTGCCTTTACTCATAGCTGATCCTTATAACACCGCAGAGCTTAAAGCTATTCATCCCCGTTTACGGTTTGCTGATAAGTTCGATAAAGACAACGACTTCAAAACCACTAACATTTTATGTGTGCCGATTCTTAATGCCGGTGTGTTAATGGGCGTAATGCAAATTATCAATAAGCAACACGGCAGTTTTGATGATAATGATTTAGCGCGCGCAAACGACTTAGCATTGGTACTAGGGGCTAAGTTCCGTTATGAACTTGGTGGTACTAACAATCCATTTGATTCTCTACTCCATAAAGGCTTAATTAACGAACCTGCGTTAAAAGCTCTGCTATCTACCTCTAATGACACCCGCGCTATTGTGCAGGGTTTGATGTCTGAGCATCGCGTTCCCGAGCATGAAATTGGCCATTCTCTTTCTATTCATTACCAGGTTCCCTTCATTGGTTACTTACCCGATAAGTACCATCGTTATGAAGGTGAAAGTAAACTAAACCTGTCTTACCTTAAACGTAACCATGTTGCGGTTATTTCTGATGTAGAGGGTAACCCCATTGTGTTAATGGCAGAGCCTAACAATGCCGCGCTGTTAATGGAAACGGAAAGCGCATTGGGTATCGAAAGTTATGAAATTGCTGTCGGCTTGCCCCATCAAATACTTCAGTACCTAGGTGAAGGCGGCGGCGGTAACGCGCCTGGTGACATGAGTGAGATTCTTGATGAGATTGGTTTATCAACTGAGGAAAACGACGAGCTTGTCGATGAGCTTTCCGATGATGCCCCTGCAGTAGTACGTTTGGTTAGTCGTGTATTACACGATGCAAAGCGTCTTGGCGCGTCTGATATTCATATCGACCCAGAGAAGAATGCCCCCACTCGTGTGAGAATGCGGGTTGATGGTGTGTGCCGAGATATGAACAAAGTGCCTAACTCACACCATAATGCGGTTATTGCCCGTATTAAAATTATGTCTAACCTAAACATTGCTGAAAAGCGTGTACCTCAAGACGGTAAGTTGGCGTTTAAGATGAATGGGCAACTGGTAGAAGTACGTGTTGCCACCATCCCTACTGTAGCCGGTGAAGGGGTGGTGATGCGTTTGCTAGCGTCAGGTGGCGCTATGCCCATCGAGAAAATGAATCTAGCGCCTACCAATTTGAAGCGCTTAGAAGACATGATTAAAAAGCCACATGGCATCTTGTTAGTAGTAGGGCCAACTGGTTCCGGTAAAACCACAACCTTGCATGCTATTTTGGGTTACCTAAACACCCCAGAAAAGAAAATATGGACAGCAGAAGACCCCGTAGAGATTACTCAACCCGGTTTACAGCAGGTTCAGGTAAGCCCCAAAATAGGCTTCACATTTGCTAACGCCCTACGGGCATTTTTGCGTGCCGACCCCGATATTATTCTTATTGGTGAGATGCGTGACAAAGAAACAGCTCATGCTGGCATTGAAGCCTCGCTTACTGGCCACTTGGTGTTATCTACACTGCATACCAACTCTGCCCCTGAAACCATTACCCGTTTGTTAGATTTGGGGTTAGATCCCGTGAACTTTTCAGATGCCTGTGTAGGTATATTAGCCCAGCGTCTTATTCGAACCCTTTGTGGTAAGTGTAAGGAAGAGTATGTAGCCAGTGATACTGACATGGCCTTCATTAAACGGCAGTACGGCGCGCAGATGCTAGATGAATTAGCGTTGCCTTCTCCGCTCAAACTCTACAGAGCAAAAGGCTGCGAAGAGTGTGGTAACACGGGCTACAAAGGCAGAACAGGGGTTCATGAACTACTTGGAATGACGCCTGAACTACGCTCTTTGGTTTATAAAGAAGCCAGTGTTGCAGAAATGAAAAAACAAGCCACCCAAGACGGTATGCGAACCTTAGTACAAGATGCTATTTTCAAAGTTATTAAGGGCGATACCGACATTCCACAAGTACAAATTGTGGGTGGCGACTAACCACGAAATATTTACTAACACTCTAAATTTGAAGATTTAGCTGTAACAGTATTAAATAATGCTAATAAATCTATTACTTAAAGGAATGGAAACCAATATGAAGGCAATAGTTTTTGCGTTGTTATGCACGGGCACACTGATATCAACGGCGGCAGAAGCCCAATTACGAACTAAAGATCAAATGTGGAAAACCGAATACCTTTCGATTGTTGAAAGTGGGTTGTTCGCATTAAAAGCTGAAAATTACGAAGAAGCCCATACTAAATTATTAGAAGGCGCGAAATTAGGTAATAAATCATCTCAGTATTACTTAGCTCAAATGTATTTTCAGGGGTGGGGTATCGAGCCTAATTATGAAGAGGGTTGGCTGTGGTTAAAAGTCGCTATGGAACAAAAAACCGCGGAGTGGAATCGTTCTTTTCGCTCTATTCGGGATGCGTTGCCAGAAGATTTTAGAACTGCGATGCAACCTTACGTAGAGGAACATATTGCTCTGTACGGAGCGAAAGCGCAAGACTTACGCTGCGAAAAACGTGCGGCAATTGGCTCTAACATTAAAGAGATAATCTGCTCTAAGCGATTCTATTTATTTATCCGTTACGCTACAAAAAAGCCCGATGTTTCATCGGGCTTTTTACGTTGACTCGCCAGCATACTAAAACGCTAAACGCCGCTGTTTATCCAATCCCTATTTCTTCAAGTATTGACGAATTACATAGTGCAAAATACCGCCATTTTCGAAATACGTGAATTCGTTCGATGTATCGATTCGAATATCCATCGAGAATGTTTGTGATTCGCCTGCATCAGACGTTACGGTGACATCCACGTCTTTTTGGTCACGGCTTACTGCACCAATTGAGAAAGTTTCATTACCTTTAATTCCTAAGCTACTCGCACTGTCGCCCGGCTTAAACTGCAACGGTAAGATACCCATACCAATTAGATTTGAACGGTGAATACGTTCATAGCTTTCTACCATGACCGCTTTCACGCCCATCAAAGAAGGCCCTTTAGCAGCCCAATCTCGGCTAGAGCCTGTACCGTATTCTTTCCCACCTACAACTACCGCAGCAACACCCTCGTCTTGATAACGCATGGCCGCATGGTATATAGACATGGCATCACCACTAGGATAATGCGTGGTAGCACTGCCTTTAGTACCCGGAGCCAACTGATTTTGCAGTCGCACATTCGCAAAAGTACCGCGCATCATCACCTCGTGGTTACCCCGCCTTGAACCGTATGAATTGAAATCTTTGGTATTTACGCCTTCTGCTTGCAAATACTCGCCTGCAGGGCTGTCTGGCGCTATGGCGCCTGCCGGAGAAATGTGGTCGGTGGTAATTGAATCGCCCACTTTCACCAAACATCTTGCGTTCTCGATAGCACTAAGTGCTTCGGGTTCTTCGCCCATTGTTTGGAAAAATGGCGGATGTTTAATATAAGTAGAGTCAGGCCAATCGTATACCGATGTTGAACTTACCGTTAGGTCATTCCACACACCACTGCCTTTAAATACGTCGGCATATTTTGCTTTAAAGATATCACTGGTGACATGTTCAGCTATATGGCTTTGAATTTCATCTTCACTAGGCCAAATATCTTTCAAATACACTGGCTCACCATTGTTGCCCAACCCTAGTGGCTCTTTAGTAATATCAATATTCATATTACCCGCTAAGGCATAAGCGACAACCAATGGTGGCGACGCTAAATAGTTGGCCGCAACATCTGAATGAATACGACCCTCGAAGTTCCGGTTACCTGACAATACAGAGGTAACAGTAAGCTTGGCCTTTTTAATTGCATCGCTAATAGCATCAGGCAAGGGTCCCGAGTTACCAATACAGGTAGTGCAACCGTAACCCACAAGGTTGAAACCGAGAGTTTCGAGTGGGTCCATCAAGTTTGCATCTTCAAGGTACTGAGTCACCACCTGCGAGCCTGGGGCTAAAGACGTTTTTACCCAAGGCTTACGGGTTAAGCCTTTTTCCGCCGCTTTTTTCGCTAGTAACCCCGCTCCAATAAGCACCGAGGGGTTTGATGTGTTGGTACAACTCGTAATGGCCGCAATAACAATGGCACCATCTTCTAAGTTAAATTTATTACCACGGAATTCTACATACGAATCATGCTCTTCATTGACTTCAGGTACTGCACCGCCTTCGGCGACAAATTCAGTTTCTTCGTCTAGCACTTTCACATCAATCTGCGAGCGATGCCATTCATTGAATGCTTTTGCAGCGTTATCTAGTGCAATTCTATCTTGAGGGCGTTTTGGCCCTGCAATCGAGGGGACAACGTCGTTTAAGTCTAACTCTAACGTTTCGTGATATTCGGCATCTTTAGTAAAGTCATCGTGCCATAGCGAACTTTCTTTCGCATACGCTTCAACAAGTTTAATTTGCGACTCGTCCCGCCCAGTCAAGCGCAGGTAATCGAGCGCAACTTCATCAATAGGGAAAATACCGCAGGTTGCGCCGTATTCCGGTGCCATATTGGCAATAGTGGCACGATCGGCTGTGGTTAAGTGCTTCAAGCCTGGGCCATAGAATTCTACGAACTTACCCACAACCCCATGTGCACGTAGTTGCTGGGTAATAGTCAGCACCATATCCGTTGCTGTCACGCCCGTCGGCAATTCACCGTCTAAACGAAACCCAACAACTTTAGGTAGAAGCATAGTAACGGGTTGGCCCAACATAGCCGCTTCAGCTTCAATACCGCCTACACCCCAACCAAGTACGCCAAGCCCATTAATCATAGTGGTGTGTGAATCGGTACCTACTAGCGTATCGGGATACACTAGGGTGTCATCACCCTCTTGTTTCGTGAAGGCAACACGTGCAAGGTATTCAAGGTTAACTTGGTGGACTATTCCTCGACCAGGAGGCACAACTTTGAAGTTGTCGAAGCTAGATTGCCCCCACTTTAAAAATTGGTAGCGCTCTTTATTACGCTCAATTTCAACGTCAGTGTTTTTCTCTAACGCGTTTTCTTCTGCAAAGAAATCAACCATTACTGAATGGTCGATAACTAACTCTACGGGATTTAGCGGATTAATAGTTTGAGCATCGCCGCCTAACTTATTCACTGCATCCCGCATAGCGGCCAAATCAACAATAGCTGGCACACCAGTGAAATCTTGCAAGATGACGCGGGCAGGAACAAAAGATACTTCATGCTCAACGTGATTCTCTGTATTCCACGTGGCAACTTGTTCAATGTCATCACTGGTAACAAACTCTTCATTTTCATGACGAAGTAAGTTTTCAAGAAGAATTTTAATACAATACGGTAATCGGTCGAGCGCAAAGTTCTCATTTACTTTGTCAAAGCTAATTGCCTTGAAGGAATTGCCATCGACATCGATATTAGAAAAAGATTGATATTTCACGCGCTCACCATCCTTATTTGCCTGTCATAAATATAGTTCTAGGAGCAAGTCAGGGAGCGCTTTTACTAGATGAATTGCAGTGCCATTTCGCACTCTTATTTCGCCTTAGAAGGAATTAGCGCTCCTAACTACTCTCACTTATAGTTGTATACGGTAACAATGTGAAAAAAAGTTCATGTTGATTTCACACCGTTAGCTAAGCAGTTTATGTTGATACTAAAGGGGTCTGCATCACTATTTGGCTAGTCTTACCTGTTAAACTTGGCTTTTCGAAACTGGATTTTTCGTTGCCGATCAACGATGATAGCGATCATCTTTTTTTCGTATCCGTCTGACGCACCATTTCATTGGCATTCGTTGGGCATTTTCACTTTAACGCCGCAGGTAACCTTACTATGTATAAACTGGTACTTATTCGTCATGGAGAAAGTCAGTGGAACCTTGAAAATCGTTTCACTGGTTGGCACGACGTTGATTTAACTGACACAGGTGTAGCACAAGCTAAAACCGCTGGTCAGTTAATGAAGGACGCAGGTTTTGAATTCGATCAGGCTTACACGTCTGTATTGCTTCGTGCTATCAAAACGTTGAATATCTCTTTGGAAGAAATGGGTCAACATTACCTACCTGTTGAACGTCACTGGCGTTTGAACGAGCGTCACTACGGTGCGCTTACAGGTTTAGACAAAGCTGAAACGGCTGCTAAGCATGGTGAAGAGCAAGTTAAAGTTTGGCGTCGTAGTTTCGATATTCCACCACCAGCGGTCGATACTGACAGCGAACACTTCCCAGGAGTCGATCGTCGTTACAACAACGTTGATGCCGAGATTCTTCCTCGTGGTGAAAGCTTGAAGATGACTATCGAGCGTGTACTGCCTTACTGGCACGATGTTATTCGCCCAGACATTCAAGCTGGCAAGCGCGTTATTATCGCGGCTCACGGCAACAGCCTTCGTGCATTGGTTAAATACTTAGATGGTATGTCTGATGAAGACGTACTAAGCTTAAATATTCCAACTGGCGTACCTTTGGTATACGAGCTAGACGAAAACTTGAAGCCTATCTCTAAAGAGTACTTGGGCGATCCAGAAGCCATTAAGGCGATGATGGATGCCGTTGCTAAGCAAGGCAAAGCTAAGTAGTCGATAGGTAATTATTAGAAAGCTAACGCTGACTATTAGAGCCACGACTAAAGAGCCGCAAACGTTGTTTGCGGTTCTTTTATATCTATTAGACTCTTAACTACACTTCTCAAATCATTTCCTTTTTCGACCATTATCATTGTTACTAATTTGTAAACACATGCTATTCCCATTACATTGTCATCAGGCTCAGTTTTTTCAGCAGGTGTACTATGCAGGTGTCGGTCTTCAAATCAGCCAATAAACTCATTACAGGTGAAGGGGCGTTAGCGAGCCTTGCTCATGAGCTTTCAAGATTAAATATAAAAGCACCTGCCATTATTACCGATAAGGGCGTAAGCCAATCTGGTGCTCTTAGCCATGTTACCAATGAGCTGAATTGCGAATGCCCTATTGTGATAGACGATATTCCTCCTGAACCTGAAATAAGCATTATTGAACAAAGGCTTGCTCGACTAAAACAACATAAGGTAGACGGAATTATTGCCGTTGGCGGTGGGAGCGCGATAGACAGCGCTAAAGTACTTGCGGCTACGTTTGATTACACGGGGAATATTGCAGACTTGTTTGGCGAGAACTTGGTTGCAGGCCGCGCATTACCCCTTATTGCCATTCCTACCACGGCGGGCACGGGTTCAGAAGTCACTAATATTGCCATACTAGCCGACCCTATTGCGCACGTTAAAAAAGGCATTGTAAGTGACTACCTATTACCTGACGTGGCCATTGTGACGCCTGAAATGACATTAAGCTGCCCCAAACACATTACTGCCGCCAGTGGGGTAGATGCATTTGTGCATGCGCTGGAGGCCTACTTGTCCGTTAATGCCAGCCCTATTACTGACGCGTTGGCCAGCAAGGCGATGACACTTATCTTTCATTCACTTCCTGTCGCCTATGCAAACGGCCACGATGTTAAAGCACGGGAAGACATGGCAACCGGAAGTTTAATGGCAGGGTTAGCGTTTGGTAACGCAGGCGTGGGAGCGGTGCATGCGCTTGCTTATCCGCTTGGCGGTCGCTTTCATTTGTCCCACGGTATGAGCAATGCAGTTATGTTGCCCCATGTTATGCGCTGGAATATAGGGGCATGCCAACAGCGCTTTATTGATGTGGCGGGCTTTTTACATTTACCCGTTGCCAATAAAAGTCAGTTAGAGATTGCTAATCAGGTAGTGGATGCCATTGAAGCGCTGTGCAGAAAAGTAGAGATCCCCGCTACACTGCGTGATTTTGATATTAGCGACGATGCCATTCCCCTGTTGGCAGAAGAAGCGAGCAAGGTGACTAGGTTATTACGCAACAACCCAAGAGTACTAAGCAAACAAGATATCGCGCAGATATACAAAGAGGCGTTTTAAACGCCTCATCAATCTTACTTAAATACCCATTTAGGTAGTTAGCTATTTAGATGGCTAACTATAGCTTCTGCAACCGCATGAGCACTTGCTGGATTTTGACCCGTGATAACGCGTTCATCTTCAATCACATGTACATTCCATGGCTGAACTTTACTGAATTTAGCCGCTTTACGGGCTAGCGCTTCTTCAAGTAAAAACGGAATATCGTTAATAGTGCCGTAATCCACTTCTTCTTCGCGGGTGAAACCGGTAATTGCTTTGCTCGCAATTAAGTCTTCGCCATTACTAAGCTTAATAGGTAACAGTGCTGCAGGGCCGTGGCAAACCGCGCCAATAATACCGCCATTTTCATAATGGGCAGCAGACAACTTGGCAAAGTCTTCGTTGCTTGCTAAGTCTGACAATAAACCAAAGCCACCTGGATAGAACACCGCATCATATTCATCAATGTTCACGTTTGATACGCTCACGCTGTTGCTGGTGCGCTGTTTAAAGTCTTCGTTATTTAACACGGCGGCATTAACATCGTCACCTTCGATATCGGTACCGTAAATAGGGATAGCACCACCATTGATAGACGCGATATCGTAATCTATGCCGTGTTTATTAAAAACATCGATTGCATGGGTGATCTCCGGCGAATAAGTACCGTTCGCTTGGTCAGTAGTTCCTAGTGTTGCGTGGTTTGTTACTGGGATAAGTATCTTTTTCATGGGTTCTTCCTATGCGTAAGGCACATCAGCTGCGCCGTAGTAATCAAGTGCATATACTATAGAATATCCCTGATAACTTGATAATATGCGAAATAGTTAAATCACTATTGCTATATAGCAACAATAATCTTTAAAACGTAAAATGAATCTACAACACCGCGAAGTTGAATAAATGGAAAGTTAAGATGGAAAGCTTTGAAGGCATTATAGAATTTGTAGCGGTAGCCGAGCGCAAAGGCTTTTCAGCTGCGGCCAAGCAACTAGGTTGCAGTACCAGCCACATCAGCAGGCAAGTTGCGCGTCTTGAAGAGCGAGTTGGCTGTGTTTTATTGGCTCGCTCTACCCGCCAAGTGAATTTAACCGAAAACGGCGCACTTTATTACCAGCACGCTAAAGACTTGCTTATTGGCCTTCAACAAGCCAATGAGCAGGTGAGCCATCAACAGGTAACACTTGATGGCGTTCTACGAGTAAGCGCCGCGGGCGGGTTTGCCGAGCACGCCGTGGCACCCGCATTAATGCAGTTTGCGTTAGCGCATCCAGAGCTTACTGTGGATATGGACTTTAATAGTCGCATGGTTAATTTTGTGGAAGACGATGTAGACTTTGTTATTCGCTATGGAGAACTGGCCGACTCAAGTTTAATAGCACGTAAACTGATTGAAAGACCCATGATGGCCGTTGCCACCCGGGATTACTTAGCGCAATGTGGCGAACCCTCCCACCCCAGTGAATTGAAAAAACATAGCTGCGTGATTTCTAACAACGATGTATGGAAGTTTTCAGAAAATGGAAAGCTTGAGAATATAAAGGTGAAAGGCCGCTGGCGCAGTAATAACGCAAATGCGGTACTTGCCGCGTGTGAGCAGGGTTTGGGTATTGGCTATATGCCTAAAAGCACGTTTAGTGCGTCGGTTGAGGCGGGAAGACTACAGCCTATATTGCAGCCTTACTGGGGCGACGGGGCAAGCAGTTGGATTGTATATCAGAACAAACGCTTCATGCCGCTTAGGGTTCGAATGGCCATTGATTATTTGGTGCAATACTTCACTGATTGGGAAGACAAGGCGCTTTAAAAATTTATAAAGATGCTAATAAAAAACTGCCAGCAGGTTTATCATGAAAACCTGCTGGCAGTATGTACTGATTGTTATATAGCGCTTCGCTGTTTATCAGCAAAAAACTTGCGCTTATTACTTACAGCTCTCGCACCCACATGTCTCTAAAGCTGACTAAGTTACCATGATCTTGAAGCTGAATAGGCTCACAACCATGGGCTTTATATTTAGGTGCACCTATCCACTCGGTAGTGCCCTGAATCTCTACATGGTTTTGCACCACCACGCCGTTGTGAATAACGGTTACGTACCCTGGTGATTCAAGCAAGTCACCATCGAATACCGGCGCTTTAAAAATAATATCGTATTCTTGCCATTCACCAGGTGCGCGCATAGCGTTTACTAACGGAATAGTCTGCTTATACACACTGCCCGCTTGCCCATTTGGGTAAGTGGCATTGTTGTAAGAATCTAGCACCTGAACTTCATAGCGTTGCTGAAAGAAAATCCCGCTATTATTTCGCTGCTGCCCTTCCATACCAGGCTCCGGCTGCGGTACTTTCCACTCTACGTGAAGCTGCACATCACAAAAGCCTTGTTTGGTTTTAATATCGCCTGCGCCCGGCTTTACCGTAAGCTCACCGTTTGCGAAATCCCATTTGGCGTCACCACCTTTTACCGACGCCCACGCTGACATATCGCTTGTTAATAAAGGGATAGCGTCAGAAGGAAGCTCGTTCTTTTTAGCACTTACCACTGCAGGTACTGGCTCCCACACTTCTGTTTTCGCTGCTTGTTTTTCGCGTTCAGCGCGCTCTAGTTGCTCGACACTCTCAGCAAAAGCCAAAGGTGCTATTGATGTTGCTAATAAAGCAGCTAATGCTATTTGAGCGCCCGCTTTTAAAGAAAAGGCTGTGTTGGTCGCCAGTTTAGGCAATCCGTGTTTATGTAATTTCATGTATTTTCCCTGCACTATTTATTTTCCGCTGCACTATTTATTTTCGTTGCACTATGTATTTGGTTTCGCAGCTAATTTATTTTTTCGTGAAAGCCTTAAGTCGCCCACGCCTTGTCGCCTTTTTCGTAAGGCAGCTCACCGTTGTAGTAACCGGGAATGGCCACATAGCGTAGCACCTTGGTGGCGCCTACCTGCGAAGTGAAAAAGGTATACAAAGTAAGTTGTTTTAGTAACGTGAAATAGTGCGGGATCGGGCCTTCACTGCCGGGCTCCCATTGGCTCGGTTTTGCTGTTGGAATACCGTTGCTAATACCTTCTGTCAAATTAGCGGCTTTCGCTTCTGTATCTAACTTTGTAAACAAGGTTTCGCGCTGCGTACTACTTAATAGCAGGAAGTCTTTTTTAAATGCTTCATTGCTACGAACATTAATTGTCTTAATGCCCTCTTTAAACGCTTTTTGTAACTTCGGGGTATAACAATCGGCAACAATCACCGGAATTACCAAGCCGACATTGGCGGCTTTTGCTCCTGGTGTATCGGTTTGCGGAATAATAACTTCCGCCATTTCGTTAATGAGAGCCACATCTTCCTTCGAAAACCCGGTTTCAGACAAAGGCACAGGGGCAACAATGTCATAAGCAAGTGCTTTACCACCCACAAGGGCAGTACCTGTGGCGGTAGCAATGAGTTTTAATAGGTCTCTACGTTCCATTACAAGTTCCTCCGCTTTAACTCTTCTACGGCAAAGCTAGCCGCGCGAGCGGTAAGTGCCATATAGGTAAGTGATGGGTTTACACAACTTGCGGATGTCATACACGCACCATCGGTAACAAATACGTTAGGAGCATCCCATACTTGATTGTGACCGTTTAGCACTGAGGTTTTAGCATCTCGGCCCATACGTGCAGTACCCATTTCATGTATACCCATGCCTGGTGCGTAGTCTGCATCCCAGCCATTCACGTTTTTAAGCCCAGCAGCCTCAAACATATCGATGGCATCTTGCTGCATGTCTTTACGCATTTTCAGTTCGTTTTCTTTTATCTCAACATCCATAGCGAGTACGGGCAAACCCCACTTGTCTTTTACTTTTTTGTTCAGATAAATGCGATTTGAATGGTCAGGTAACATTTCACCAAAGGCAGTCATGCCTATTGTCCAGCCACCGGGTTCTGACCTGTCTCTTATACACATCTCCGAGCCCACGAGACGCTACGC
>OJAY01000552.1_pt1 | contig 12389 bp, 6 predicted proteins | sample 1590331 | NCBI WGS metagenome assembly OJAY01 (sample SAMN05416835, study PRJEB24817) | seawater metagenome | isolation source: Sea water | place: Canada:Atlantic | collected 2013-07 | reverse complement strand
GGAGATGTGTATAAGAGACAGCCCTTTAGTAACAGTAAAAGCATCTAGATTAGTCAATGTAACATCGCTTACTTCAACGGCTACAGATTGTGAATAAAACACATTCCAGCTTGAATCCATCTTACTCGGTTCGCTCACCAAAACCGCTTCAAGTTCACTTACATTATTTACTATTTCTTGTGGTTGAATTGCAAAACTCAGTGATTCTGTATCAGATGACACATAATAGGAGGCATAATCAGCAGCCCCTGAGTAATAAACGCTCAAACGGCCATCATTCTGTTCGCCTATATTAATTGATGCACTCTGATAATTGATCTCGCCTACACTAAAGGCAGGGATCTGAATACTCAAGCTCTGTACAAATGCTGCACTAATGACGTATTCGCCAGCCTCTGCGTCATAAGTAGCACTTACATCATCGTTGTATTGATCATTTACGAGTACGGTAGCCCCAAGAAGCGGATCACCGAACTCGTCAACTAACGCTACGCGGTATTCGACTTCCTCTGGTGCTGCATCATCTGCTGTTAACAGGTAAATCTCATTCGCATCACCTTCATTTGCTGAGAAGAATGTAATGTTATTACCACTAGAAAAGGGAAGGCTCTCAAGCACATAATCAGGCTCTCCATCTTTATTAACGTCTAAAGAAGCCGTCGCTGCTACGTCAATGTATCTAGGTAATGTCATGTTATATATGCCGTTAACCTCGTCGAAGGTCGATAAGTGCAAATATTCGAAGGTACTGGAACTCACGCCTGAGTAACTCGGAGAACTAGAGTCAGCTTTAAAAACCAGATCGGTTACTGGCGTGTTATCAGCACCATTCAACACGGTAAAAGACACATCTACAGCTTCAGATACACCTAATATGCCAATATCTTGCTGGTTATTTGAGCCTTCGGAAAATTCAGTGTTAAAGAAAAACGCCCGAGACATAAATTCATCACTGTCACTTGTGACGATAAGATCTAAATCGGAGTTCGAAGGTAAGTCGCTGATGCTAAATTTACCGTCAGCACCGACTATGCCTTCAGCTATCGTCTCAACTCCGGTCTTAACAGTTATTTTGGCCGAACTCACTGGTTCACTATCTCTGGCGTTCACTATCAAGCCGCGAACCGTCACGGATTTCTTCTGATCTTGCTCACTGAGAATTTCATTTTGTTGCTGAAGAGCATTCACGACTTCAGAATTATTTTTATCTTCGACTTCCAGACAACCATTCAGTAAAACAGTTGCGGATACAGCGATGGCGATTTTAGAGTATTTCAAACGTAATTCCTTTTTATACAGCGGTAGGAGTACCCATGCACTCCTTTGCTTCTAGTGGGTTCGAGCAAATACTATGGTCAATCATCCGATGAGTCAAACTTTGACCATTTTCATAACGCAGGTCATCAAAAAAAACCTAAACCACTTAGTCGTAACATGGTTTAGGTTTTTCGGATTTTAGCTAAGTTAGGGGTTAAGCACATTTCCCCCCTGGCTCAGTTATTTTTACTACTGACTAAAATTCATATCTGTAATGTAAATGCTATTACCTTGACCACCGCCCACACCGAAAATGGCGATTTGGGTGAGCTTAGACAGATTTAACGGTACGTCTGTTAAGTCGATGGTCACATCACGCCAATTGCTGTTCACGGTAAGCGGAATCTTATGCTCTGCCCCATCTACCACGAAATCTAGGGTGTACTCAGAGAACCCGCCCTGGGCAGCAATTTTAAAGTTGAGGGTTTTATACTGTGCAACATCTATGCTGTATTCCTGCACATCACCGTATATGTCACCCATTAATGCCAGCACTGCGCCCCAACTTGCTGAGCCGCGTATCAATTGAAATGCGCTAAGTCCGTTGTATATCACTTCTGAGTTAAAGGTAGTGCCCGTTGACCACTCACTGATCGTCATATTGCCATTGTGAGCAGAGTCGTCACCGTCAAATACCATATCAGTATCTTCGCCAGTCGATGAGAAGAATACAAACTTGTCATCTGAGCTGTCTTTGCTATTGGCAACGACTTTACCTGTGTCGTACATCACAAGGTCGGTAATGTACAAGCTTTGGCTCGCAGAGCCGCCTTGATACACACCGAATATAGCGATTTGACTCACATGGGATAAATTTACTCCGTACATAGCTAGATCAATATCAATTTCGTTCCAATCAGCTTGATTTGCCAAGGTAAATCCAACTTCTTGGGCCACTTCACCGTCACCGATTTTAGACACGATAGACACAGCGTAACGCTCAAACGCCCCATGGGAGGCTGCTTTAAAGCGCAAATTAGTGTGTTGACTAAAATCAACGTCATAGTTATCGATATTCACGCCATCAGATATATCACCTTGCAAAGCCAATACCGCGCCCCAAGACCCATTTGCAGCCAAACGTAGCCCGTTCAAACCTGCATATTGGGTACTTGATATCATAGTACCTGTGCTCCACTCGCCAAATATGACGTTACCAGCGTCGCTGTAATTGTCGTTATCAACAATCAAGTCACTGCTAACTGAGGCATCGGATGAGATAAACACAAAGTCATTTTCGGTATTGCTATCAAATTCAATCGCTGCACTTTTTAGCAAAGAAAAGTCGGTCAAGTGAATCTGCGACACACCTGATTGACCGCCTATACCGTATACAGCTATCCAATCAACTTGCGACAGGTTCAGCGGGATATCAGCCATATCAAGGACGATACTCTGCCACGTGCTAATTGACTCATTGACTGGTAGGGAGATTTCTTTGTTCACCCCATTGGCCGAGATAGCAATTTTATAACCACCAGCAAAGTGGCCAGTCGTGGCTAACGTCAACTCAATGCGATTAAACAAGCTAAAATCGCCATTAATACCATTTTGAAAAGCGAGTACCGTGCCCCAATTACCTTGTTCGGGCGAATTTGAGCTAGAGGTTAATTCCCAGCCAAGCAGACCATCAAACATCACATCGCTTTGAATGGTGGTACCCGTGCTCCATTCACCCACAGTGCTGGGCAAAAAGTCGATATCAGTCTCGTCAGTAGAGGAAATTAAAACAAATTCTTGCTCGGCTGGCCCACCGTTATCACCTCCTGTTGTGTCGACTTGCACAACACTGACATCATCTATTTGCACCACGCCATTGTCTGCACCAAGGTCGAAGAATACCCGACTGTTGTCATCGCCAAAACCATTGGCGGTTAACGTGAAGGTATAGTTCTGCCAATCAGTTGTCAGCCCAACACTTTGAGTGACGTTTGTCCACGGATCGTGGTTCAAACCAAGTCCGACTAACATATCGCGTACTTTTGACGCCTTGGCTTTGAAAGTCACAGTGTAAGTAGCACCTGAAGTCAAGGTCATTACCTGACTTAGATTGACATCCCATGGGTTGCCAGCCATCGCAATATCGGCTTGAAACACATGATTGCCATCAGCAGAAGTCGTATCTTCCACTATGCTTACATCACCAATCCAGCCTTCGCTGCCATTTTCAAAAGAGCCATTTGCTACTAGCTCATCACCCACGACAGGGTCAGTGCCGCCGTCATCACCGTTATTCCCGCCATCATCGCCTGAACCGTCATCTTCGCCTTGTAAAAACTGCATGTTGTCGACTCGGAATACAGCACCTTCACCTTGGCCCCAATCAGGGAATATCATCACCACATCAATACCGTTTAAACTCAGGCCAGACTGTTTGAGAGCTGCAACCTCGATTGAGTAGTGTTGCCACTGTGGTGTGGGCGTAGCAAGTGTCACAACCGCTTCAGTAGATGCCCCACCTTGTTCTACTTTTAGGTTCCACGCGGCAGATGCATTATGAGTTGGCGTAACTAACTTAAGGTCAAACTCTAACGTGCCATTCGCTTCAATAGGGGAGGCATCAAAAGGGCTAGGTACATCAGCAAAGTTAGTGTTAAAGCCAAGTACAGTTGGCGTTGCACCTACTGTGAATTCGACCACCTGTGATTGGGCATCTTCATCGAACACCACCATAGGATTTGAATCGCCACAGCAGTCCCAAGCAGGCCACTGGGGATTAATCGCATCATCAAAGATAAGCAAATCGCGCGCGATACCATCAGACTCAGGCACGGGAATTGGTGCCGCACCGTTTATTAAGGTTCCGCCATTTTCTACAGAATCCCCGTAGCCCTCAGTGATAGTTGCACAACCTAGGCCATTACTAGGTGAATTGGCACATTCGTACACACGCACGTAGTCAATAAGAAAACGGTTTGTGCCGTCAAACGCACTGGCATCTACTCCGCCTTGGTTAACTGCCTCTGGCCATGAGCCGCCCACCGCGAAGTTAAGCAACAAATGAAAGCGCTCGTCGAACGGGGCGTTATTCCATAATGTGTCGCCGCTATGCTCTGTATACCAGCCTCTATGCGCTAACCCGTTCGCATCTCCATTGTCGTTGTAGCTTAGTGTTGATTTGCGCTGGGTTTCGTACAGTACGCCATCTACATACCAACGTATTTCACCTTCTTCCCACTCTATCGCGTAAACATGGAAATCGTCCGCTGGGTTCTCTCCATCCGGCAATAGGTAGCTGTGTCCTGAGCTATCATTGTTCGGCCAGCTCTGACCATAATGCAGTGTGCCGTGTACGTAAGATTCTACATTCCCGCCGTCATCGTTTAGCGCAACACCTAAATTCACCGCTTCAAATATGTCTATTTCACCAGAATGTGGCCAACCGCCATATATCTGGTCTGTAGGTAACATCCAGATAGCCGGCCATGCCCCCTGCCCTGATGGTGCTTTTGCGCGAATTTCAAAGCGGCCGTAAGTCCAATCGCCTTGGTTTTTAGAGATCAAACGCGCTGAACTGTAGGGCAATGGTTGATTTGCTGCGGCTTTAGCCACAATGTTTAGCACGCCATTTTCCACAAAAGAATTGTCGCTGCTTGCGGTATAACACTGCTTTTCGTTGTTACCGCCACCGTCACAGTTCACTTCATGGGTCCATTTGTTTTGATCTATGGAGGTTCCACTGAATTCATCACTCCAGACTAAGTTCCAGCCCTGTGGGGTGATAACGTCGTCACCGTTGGTCAAGCGAATATTGTCGAAGTAGACGACATTATCTTGGGTACGGGTGGCGAAATCAGGAAAGACAATAATTTGATCGATGTCTATGGTTTCCACTAAACCAATATAACCACTGAAATCAAAAGTGAGTTCTTCCCATTCATTGACTTTAGTATTGGCGACTTTTATTTCGCCTTGGGCACCGCCACTGGCAATCGCGAACTTAACACCAACATCACTAATGACACTTTTGTAGACCATCATTTTAACGATACTGTTGCTTTCATCTAAAGTGAACGGAGTAATTTGTCCGTGCTGTATTTCAGTACCAACCCATGGCGCACCATCGACTCGCGCTGTGATTTTGGCGACCGTTGATGAGCTATTAATACCCGATGTATCCGGGTTGGCTACAAATTCCAGTGGCGGATTATCACTATTTTCGAACACGTTCCAGTTTAATGCTGCGCCTAACCCTTCTGGTTCAAAATCAAAAGCCGGCAGATTACTTTCGACCTCGCCGTTGTCCGCGCCATTACTTGGTGTTTGCAAAATACGTAGGTTGTCTACTCTGAAAACAGCTCCTTCACCTTGGCCCCAATCAGGGAATAGCATCACGATGTCAATGCCATTGAGGTTTAAACCTGCGTCACTTAGAGTTTTAACTGGGATTGAATAATGCTGCCATGTTTCAGTGGGTGTGGCGATACTCACCTGCGCTGCGGTCGCGGCATTGCCCTGTTCAACCTTCACATTCCAACCCGCGGCTGCATTATTTGGCGCAGTGACCAACTTTAAGTCGAATTCAAGCACACCTGATTCATAAATGGGTGAGGCATCGAACGGGCTTGGGCTGCTCGCTACATTCGTGTTAAAACCTAGTACGGTTGGAGCGCCCCCAACTGTAAACTCGATCACTTGAGATTGAACGACTTCATCGAATACCACATTAGGGTTGGTACCACCGCAACAATCCCAAGCAGGCCAAGAGGCAGTCATGTCATCTGCGAAAATAATTAAATCGCGAGCAATACCGTCTGATGGCGCAGTTGGCGCGGGTGCAGCGCCGTTAATCAAAGTGCCACCTTCAGATTTAGGATCTAAGTAGTTGTCTGTTACCGTTGCACAGCCTTCTCCCGTGCTAGGAGAAACCGAACATTCAAATACGCGCACGTAATCCACATCGAAGCTATTTTGACCATCAAAGGCACTTGCATCTATCCCTCCTTGGTTTACGGCTTCCGGCCAGTTGCCGCCCACAGCGAAGTTAAGCAACAAGTGAAAGCGCTCATCAAAGGGCGCGTTGTTTAACAGGTTTTCACCGTCTTGTTCGGTGAACCAGCCCTTGTGCACTAAGCCATCAGCTTGGCCTTCACTGTTGTAGCTCACTTCAGATTTTAGTTGTGTTTGATACAGTACGCCGTCTACATACCAGCGTATTTCACCTTCTTGCCATTCAACTGCGTAGACATGAAAATCATCTGCGGGGTTTTCTCCATCTGGTAGGGTATAACTGTGTCCTGAATACGCGTTATTCGGCCAGCTCTTGCCATAATGTAGTGTGCCATGCACCTTGTTTTCAATAGATCCCTGACCATCGTCAAGAGGTACACCTAAGTTAACGGCTTCAAATATGTCTATTTCACCAGAATGAGGCCAGCCGCCATATTTCCAGTCTGTCGGTAGCATCCAGATCGCGGGCCAAGCCCCTTGTCCTGATGGTGCTTTGGCCCGTATTTCAAAGCGCCCGTAGGTCCAATCACCTTTTTCTTTACTGATTAAACGCGCCGAGCTATATGGTAATGCTTGATCCGACTCTGGTTTGGCGACGATTTTCAGCACGCCATTTTCAAGATAGGCATTGTCGCTACTCGCGGTATAACATTGCTTTTCGTTGTTACCGCCACCGTCACAGTTCACTTCGTGGGTCCACTTGGTATCATCAATCGCATTACCGTTAAACTCATCTCGCCAGACTAACGCCCAGCCAGAATCACTATCGATTAATGCGCAACCAGCGTCATCAACGTCTTCGCCTTCCCCCGTTGCAGGACATTGATCAATGTCATCATTGACCCCGTCACCGTCAGCATCTATGGAGGCATTATTTTGGATTTCATAAGCAAAGCTAAGGCGTGTGCGCCGAGCGTATTCAAAGCTAACAGTGGTGGAAATCGCTGCACCAGGCGCTATTTCGTCTAGTAAAAAGTCAAAATAAGGCACGCCATCTTCAGTTAATCCATCGGCGTTTTTCACGTTTAAGCTGGCATTTTCAATTAAAACTCTAAACGGCCCAGATATTGTATTCTCACTGTTGTTGGTTGCCTTTACCTGGGCGATATAAGCGGATTCTGCACGAACGTACCGCGCGCTAGATTGGCTAACGTCTACGCTGCTGTCTAGCGCTGCCCACTCGGCCGATGCAGAATAAGAAGTGGCAAGTAAAAGCGCACTCAGTATGCTGTTAATCTCATGTTTGTTTTTCATTGGTTATGCCCACCTCTTGTTTGGGTGGCGCTATTGTTGTTATTTATTCGCGTGAAAAAACGCTTTTTACGTCCTAAAATTCCAGCACAACCCAACACGAGTAGAGCAAGACTGGAAGGCTCAGGCACATCAGTTGCAACGGCATCTAACGAGGCAAATGCAATAGATACACTAGATTGGTTGTCATCAAAATCTGCACCATCAAACAGAAAAAACGACAGTGACCAGTCTTGATTTGCATAACTAGCAAGCTCTGTGGCCGCAATCGTTAGCGATTCACTAAAGCTTTGCGCAGCCAGAATGTCTGTTGAAAACAGTTCGATGAAATCAAAATCTTGATTAAGTAAGCTGATCGAAAATACATCGTCTAACGTGGGATCGGTTGTTGTTGTGTCGATACTAAAATCAACGTTCAAGAGGTAGTCAATGCCGCTACTTAATGCTAACGCTTGTGATAGCTCAGTCTCGAAATCAACTACATCATCAACGCTTAACATGGCGGCGCAATTGCCTGGAGCGCCACTAATGGCAACATTTCCATACTGTTCCCAATCCGCAATACTGCAGTTGTCTGCGAAATTACCACCAGTTAAAAGGCTGCCCATAGCATGCGGGGCTGCAATAAGCAGAGTGCTGGCGAAAGCGATATGTTTAAAGGTTCTATTCATGTGTTTCTCCTGGATGTGTCTGATTTTTCGCCTTTAAAGGCGACTTTATATACCTTGCATATTCATTAGGTAGGTCGAACCCTGAGAACCGCTTGATGACAACCCAGGTAGTACACAACAAAACCCAAATTCGTTACTCACTTGTTTCTTGTTATTCATTGCTAATGACCAAAACCGACTTTGATATCAAAACCACTCAATGAAAGCGCTTTCATTTTCGCTTAATACAAATGTTCGGCGTGTGTTTGGTACCCGTCAGCAAAATTAACAATTAAGAAACAATATTTTTACAGTAACAAAGAAACTGAACCAATGAAAGCGCTTTCATTGATCTTTTTTTAAGCTTAATGGGTGATGATTTCAGAAACGAGTTATGGATATATGCTGACTTAAAATGAAGTTTATTCAGCTAAGTCATTGATGTTGAATATTTTTACCGTTTTAGCGATAAGTTTTTAAGTATTATCAAAAAACCATTATTTTTCGCTAGTAATCTGCGGCTCTAACATTCATATTAACTGCCAATTTTTAAAAACCACGCTTAAAGTGAATGATTTTTCAGCGATGTTTGGTCTACTAAAAACATTGACGATAACGACAATACTTATCTATCTGCTTACGCACACTTTTTCAAAAAGATGTACCTAACACGACCATAAATACATCGTTTTTATGCATCTTTTATCCGAGCACATAGAAAAACAAAAGGTAATAATTCACACCATGAAGTGGAACCAAATCAGTGAACAAACATGCTCGATCGCTCGTTCAGCATCTATTTTTGGTGACCGCTGGACGCTGCTCATACTGAGAGACATATTTTGGGAAGTGCGCAGATTTTCTGCACTGCAAAAGTCTCTGGGAATAACCAAACATCGATTGTCAGACCGACTCAACCGTTTAGTCGAGTCAGGCGTGCTTTACAAAGAACTGTACGACGAAAACAGGCAGCACTTCGAGTATAAACTTACCGAGAAAGGCGATGATTTACTGCCTATCATGCTGGCAATTGCCAATTGGGGGGATAAATGGGAAGTAGACAGCGATGGGCCGCCCGTTAACTATTTTCATTCTGCTTGTGGTAAAAAAGGCATCCCGCGTATTAGCTGTACTGAATGTGGTGAAGAGCTTAATGCTGCCAACACGTCAAAAGAAGTGGGCACAGGTATTTCGAACAAGGTGGAAAGAGGTGAGGAAACCGGCATTAACACCGAGGTTTACGCCGGCAATTCATAACAACTTATCGATTGACGATATTAGCGCACAGCCACTGCTACTTGCGCTTGCCTGAGACCCTTGCCCATTCACCTTCTATTTCAATTGGTTCCATCTGAAAATCTTGGCTGTATAAATCGTTTATCTCTTGGGCCTGCTCAGCCAAAATCCCTGAAAGGACTAGTTTCCCACCCGGTTTACAGTACGCGGTAATCACTTCTCGTAAGTCTCTGAGGGGCCCGGCTAGAATATTCGCCAGTACCACATCGGCCATTAATTCAGGTTGATGCTGGGGCAAGTACAGCTCAATTTTATCGCCTATTTGGTTGCGATCTGCATTGGTTTGGCTTGATAGAAGCGCTTGAGGGTCTATGTCGATACCCACTACACGCTCAGCGCCCAGTTTTATTGCAGCAATGCCTAATATCCCTGAGCCACAACCAAAATCAACCACCAATTTATCTTTAAGTTCTAGGGCATCTAACCAACGTAAACATAAGGCAGTGGTTGGGTGCGTACCCGTACCGAATGCCAATCCAGGGTCGAGCATAACGTTGACCGCTGTTGGGTCTGGCACCTCCCGCCAGCTAGGGCAAATCCACAATCGTTGACCAAAACGCATCGGATGAAAGTTGTCCATCCATTCACGTTCCCAATCTTTGTCTTCTAATTGGTCGAGTTTATGGGGGAAACCTGGGCCTAGCACTTTTGATTTACTTATTCTTGCAATAACGCCATCCATATCATGGTCTGCTTCGTACAAGCCGACTACCTGCGTTTCTGGCCATAACATCACTTCACCTGGCTTAGGCTCATACATGGGGGTGTCTTTGGCGTCTACAAAGGTGACCGCCTGCGCTCCGTTAGCGCTTAACATGTCGCCTACCTGCTCGGCATGGTCGGCTTTTGTATCTATGATGAGTTGGATCCAAGGCATATCAGGTCTTATCAATTGGCAAAGAAGCCAGTATAACATTAGTTATCTCATTGCACGGCAATAAGTGATCTCTCAGCGACAGTGTAAAAGGACTTAAACAAGGCCCATGACTGATTGATTAGTTGCGCTCTTTCGAAGTCATGCAACGCAGTGCAAGTCCTTTAAAACTTGCCTGAAGGGGCACTTATTAATGCGGATTGGTATTACTGACAGGATTCTGGGTAAACTAACGCCCTGTCATAAAACAACCTTATTTTTTTGCTCTTACAGCACGTATCTTTCGACCACATTCCCTTTAATTTGGAGGTATTTTGGCCCCTTCTCGTGATTTACTCACTCCCCCAGTATATAAAGTATTATCTCGCCTCACCTTACCTATGATCCTCGGTATTATCGCCGTGTTGTCTGTATCTTTAATTGACACCTACTTTGTCAGTCAGCTAGGCACAGACTATCTTGCCGCCCTCTCCTTTAGTTTTCCGGTGACGATGAGCATCTCTAGCTTGGCGATTGGTTTAGGCGTGGGCGCTGCCTCTGCGGTTTCTCGAGCGGTGGGCGCGAATGATCGCGAGCAAGCCAAGCGATTATCTACTGATAGCCTGTTATTAGGCATTACGGTCGTGATGGTGGTCGCGATAGCGGGTTATATATACGTTAAACCTTTACTTAGCGTACTTGGCGCAACGGGTGATGTTCTAGAACTCGGCGCTCGCTATATGCGCATTTGGTTTATATCTGTACCCTTTTTAGTGGTCCCCATGATCGCCAACGCGCTCGTTCGTTGTGTAGGCGATGCCTTTTGGCCTAGCTTAATGATGATTGGCTCTGCTTTGGTTAATATTATTGCTACTCCAATTTTAATTTTTGGTTGGGGCGTGATCCCAGCTTTTGACATCGAAGGAGCCGCATACGGCACTTTGTTTGCCCAAGTGCTAACCTTATTCGCGTCTTTAGCGATACTCATTATCCGTGAAAAGCTGCTGAGTTTTCACCTACCTAGTAAAGAACAACTGGTTGAGTCATGGCGCTATTTATTATCGATTGCGGTGCCCGCTTCGGCAGGTAATATGGTCAACCCCTTATCTATTGCTATTGTGACCGCCATTATCGCTTGGTTTGGTGAAAAGTCCGTGGCGGCGTTTGGTTTAGCCACACGAGTAGAGTTTTTTGCTGTTATTCCCATGTTAGCTTTGTCTTCTGCCATTGGTCCGCTTGCTGGGCAAAACTGGGGGGCAGGCCAAACACATAGAATAACGCAAGGGCTTAAAATCAGTTATTGGGTTTGTATCGTATGGGCAGTATTGCTAAGTATCTTTCTGTGGTTTGTCGGGCCCTTTATTGTCGCAGGTTTTACTGATGATAATGAGGTTTCCCAGTTGGCGCTTATTTATCTAGGTATTATCCCTATGAGTGTTTGGGGCTATGGCATTGTCATAGTGGCCGCTGCGGCGTTCAATGCTATTGGCAAAGCGAAGTTGGGCCTGGGTTACTATGTGGTTCGCTCTGCATTGTTTTATGTACCCTTGTCTTGGGTAGGCGCACTATATGCAAAAGCAGATTATGTCTTTGTGGGCATCGCACTGGCGAATGTTATTTCCGGCAGTTTGGTGGCTTGGTATTCGTTACGATATTTAAAGCAACTGCAACTAAGACCACATTAGGTGAGCAAAAAAAAAGAGTGCCGAAGCACTCTTTTTCATCACAAGACTTGGTAGAAATTAATGACTGCCTAGGCCTAACTTCTTCTCAAGGTAATGTATATTCGCACCGCCAGCGGCAAAGGCTTCATCCGCCATAATACGCTGCTGTAGTGGAATATTAGTTTTGATACCTTCAATAACCAACTCACCCAATGCATGTTGCATTCTGGCAATTGCAACTTCACGGGTCTCGCCATAAGTGATCAATTTACCGATCATAGAATCATAGTTTGGCGGTACAGAGTAACCAGCATAAATATGCGAATCCCAACGTACACCTAAACCACCTGGTGGGTGACTGTCTCTTATACACATCTCCGAGCCCACGAGACGCTACGCTATCTCGTA
>OJAY01000550.1_pt1 | contig 12419 bp, 11 predicted proteins | sample 1590331 | NCBI WGS metagenome assembly OJAY01 (sample SAMN05416835, study PRJEB24817) | seawater metagenome | isolation source: Sea water | place: Canada:Atlantic | collected 2013-07 | reverse complement strand
GAGCAGTAGACTGTTAATCTATTGGTCGCTGGTTCAAGTCCAGCTCGGGGAGCCACTTTTGAGCATCCGCCCGGATGCTAATTTAAAGAAATCCATTCCAAAATCCCTCTGTTTTTTTCAAAGACCTTACTCGTTTTAACAAGCAATTTTTTGTTAATTTGCTAAAATGCCAGTAAATTAACTATCGAAAATACAGGATCGTATGATTCGTTATTTACTGAATGCCTCACGCCCAACTAAGCGCTTAATGACTGTCGCCTATGACATATTGGCGATACCCGTCGCGGTATATTTAGCTTTAGCGCTACGCTATGGAGTGTGGAACCCAACTTTAACTTCTGAAATATTAATCGCGGTAGCATTTACAACGACTGTTACACTGGGTGTTTTTATTAAACTCGGGCTTTATCGCGCAGTTGTGCGTTTCATGACGGGCAAGGCATTTTCAACACTCGCCATAGGCATATCTATTTCTGCCTTAATACTCACAACCAGTTCATTTCTACTTAACGCTAACTTACCTCGCTCAAGCACAATTATTTATTTTTTTACAGCGTTCGCTCTACTTGGTACCCCAAGATTATTCATTAGAAGTATTGTCAGCCAATTAGGTAAAGCACAGTGCGAACCGGTATTAATCTATGGCGCAGGAAACCAAGGGATCGCACTTGCGCACGCGCTTGCTGGGAGTGATCTATATCGACCATGCGCCTTCATTGATGATGATCGGAGAAAACAAGGAACTACAATTCATGGACTTCGTGTCATATCAAAAGAACAAGTTGTAGACCTAACAGACCAATATGAAATCTCAAAAATCCTGCTTGCACTTGGAAACACCAGCTTTGGACAGCGAAGAGCTCTTATTGAGAGCCTATCATGTAATAACCTGGAGATACTTACAGCGCCTGCGGTCAATGACATAGTCAGTGGCAAAGCAAGAATAGAAGAAGTTCGAGAAGTAGAAATAGACGATCTACTTGGTCGTGATTGCGTTAGCCCGAATGCCGAACTTCTAAGTAATAATATCACTGATAAAGTCGTGTTAGTGACTGGCGCTGGAGGTTCTATTGGATCAGAATTATGCCGCCAGGTACTTATTCAAAAACCAACAAAGCTAATCTTAGTCGAACTGAATGAATACAGCCTATATGCAATAGAGCAAGAGCTTCAAAACTCAGCAAAAAGTATCGGGATTGATACAGAAATTGTTTCGATTTTAGGATCCGTACAAAAACAAAATCGTTTAGAGACCATATTCAAAGCTTTCAATGTACAAACCATATATCACGCAGCAGCCTACAAACATGTACCAATGGTTGAACACAATGTCGTTGAAGGTGTTCGTAATAATGTATTCGGTACTTGGTACTGCGCGGAAGCGGCCATAGCTGCAGGCGTGGAACGCTTTGTATTAATCTCCACCGACAAAGCAGTTCGCCCAACAAACGTCATGGGGGCATCAAAACGCGTTGCGGAGCTAGTTCTCCAAGCCTTAAATACTCGCCAAAACAGTACCTTATTTTGCATGGTCAGATTCGGAAATGTACTAGGATCATCAGGTTCCGTAGTCCCCCTATTTCGCCGCCAGATTAATGAAGGTGGACCAATTACGGTGACACATCCAGATATCATACGTTACTTTATGACCATTCCAGAGGCATCACAGTTAGTTATCCAAGCGGGAGCTATGGGGAAAGGTGGTGATGTTTTTGTACTCGATATGGGTGAACCAGTAAAAATTACTAGCCTAGCTAAAAAAATGATTCGTCTATCCGGATTAACAGAAAAAACTACTGAAACCCCAGATGGTGATATTGAAATTCAATTTACAGGACTACGACCTGGTGAAAAACTCTACGAAGAGCTATTAATTGGAGACAACGTAGAGGGAACAGATCATCCAAGAATTATGACAGCCAATGAAATATTTCTATCGTGGCCTGAAACACACAATTTCTTAAACAAACTAGATAGAGCATGTCATGACTTCAAAGTAGAAGATGTTATTAGTCTCTTACTTGAGGCCCCCGCAGCATATAACAAACAAGAAAAGTGCCCAGACTGGGTTTTGAATGCTTCTCGTAATGTTTGAATCAGGCATTCAGTGGAGACCTAGTCTTTAACTCGATCTCCAGCTCCTTTGCCTGCTATCGTTTGAAAAATGTATTTAAAATAATTAGTAACTGACATTTCATTAATCATTTTTGCATCAGTTTGAGCAAGCAACGCGGGCGTGGACATATCTATATCACTTACTTGTGCTAAACCAGTAATGCCTGGACGAACATCGTAGACACCCAGTTCTAATCTTTGTTCAATCAACTCTTTTTGGTTAAAAAGATTGGGGCGAGGCCCTACTAAGCTCATTTCTCCCTTTAAGACGTTCCACAATTGGGGGAGTTCATCTAATTTTGTTTTTCGAAGGAAAGCTCCCCCCCTCGTAACAGAGGCTGATGAAGCAAGATGACTCGCCACGGATTCTGTACCAATTATCATCGTGCGAAATTTAACAAGAATGAACGGCTTCATTCCTCGACCAAGCCGTTGCTGCATAAACATTGGAGAGCCAGTGTCAAATAGCACAACAATGAAGATCAACAGCATGATAGGGGCACTACAAACTAACCCAAATGCAGCCAATAAAATATCCAAACAACGCAACATGATAACCCCACTCATTGCTTACTATTTAATGTCAATTTGAGACCTTGCTCAAGAGTATACAAAGGCTTCCAACCCAAATTTTTCTCGAGTTCAGTGTTGGACACTTTCAACTCAGAAAACAACTTATCGAAGTAATCTCTACGACGAACCAAAGTAAATATAAATTTAAAAGCAAAAACCGGTACATAAAAAATGCCCGCCTTATTACCTAGATTAGCACGAATGATACTAATTAAATCACCAGTGCTTACATCCTCACCATCACAAGCATAATACACACCAGAAACGCGACCCTTCGCTGACAAAGTAAAGATTAAATCGGAAAGGTTATCCACGTAAAGTAAACTCCTCTCCGCTGACAAACCTGCAAGAGGCAGAGGACACGGTAACGCAGCCATTTTAACTAAAGCTCGGAAATTCCCCTTAACACCAGGGCCATATACTAAAGGTGCCCTGATAATTGTCACCGCTATATCCTCTCCTTCGCCAACTGACCTAACAATACTTTCGCAAGCGAGCTTAGATCGACCATAAGCGTCGTATGGATTGGGAACTACAGTGTCGTCTAAAGGACCCTTTGAAGAAGATTTCTCAGCTACTGCCTTTACTGAACTAAGCAATAAAAATGATGGCACTGACGCTGACTTCGCAGCTGAGTACATACTCCTAGTCAGCCTAACGTTAATATCCTCAACGTCCATGTCGGGAGTGGCCGCTGGCACTGCTGCCATATGGATAACAATATCAGCCCCTTGAAGGAGCTCAACGAGTAAATGATCACCATTCATAAGATCGTGTTTAAAATGTCTGATCGCAAAGTCTGGCTCGGTCCTTCCAACAGATAAAACATCAACTCCACGACTTAATAAATACTTAGCCACATGGGAACCAATAAATCCACTAGCACCGGTAACTACCACTTTAATCATGCAGCTCTCCAATCAGCGAATCATAAACATCCAAATGATGTGCAACTACAACATCTACTGAGAACTTGTCAATTGCAAGACGCCGAGATGCTTTTCCATATAGCTCAACAACTTTTGGATTTTCGATCATAAAGAACATCGCCTTCTCAAGAGATTCAATTGAACGCGGTTCTACAAGAATGCCGGATACACCATCAATAACTGTATCCCTACAGCCTGGTAAATCTGTAGTAATAATCGGTAAGCCACAAGCTGCTGCTTCTATCAAGGATTTAGGAACTCCTTCACCATAATAGCTAGGCATAACTGCAACATCAGATCGGTTGTACAGTCTATTCACATCAGCGCAGAAGCCTACGTACTCAACAAAAGGAAGCTCAGAAAAACTAGCGCAATCGGCATCTGTGAAACTTGCCAAGTTACCAGAATCAGGCTTTCCGGCTATAATCAGCTTCACAGGTAAACCCCTTGAATACAGTTTACCAACCGCACTCACAGTTTCGTGCACACCCTTCTCCTTTAAAAGTCGACAAGCTATCACAAATGTAAAATTTGAAGTGTCGTCTCTCTCAACCGGAGAGGCCGAATATTCGAGTAAATTTACACCAGAACCATTTACTAACAGAACATCATTTGTAGCTAGGTTACATAATTCAGACACCACCTTCTGATCCAATTCATTCTGAAATACCACCACTTTCCTCTTATGATGTAAGGCAATCTTATACATAACTCGTATCAATGGTCTAGCTAATCGGCTAGCTAAGACATCTGAGCTAAACATAGATCCGAGACCAGATATGGCAAAAACAGCTCCTGCCGCTTGATAAAAGTGCAAAGCAATACCGCCATACAGCACTGGCTTTATAGTAACAAAATGAAAAACAGCCCCACTTTCAGAACGAAGCAAACGAAATATCGAAAATAGTGATTTGACTTCCATCCAAAGTGACTTCTTGCCTCGAGGTAGTAGAATATTCCTGTGCTCCAATCCGTATTTAGAAAGCTTTACCTGACCGTCATCGCTACCTGTAGCGATAACAACATGCCAGCCTGCATCCCTTGCTGATTCAGCTATAGCCAGCCTGTGAGAAATAAAAAAATCGGCACTATTTACAACAATTACGAGCTTTTTGATCATTTGTTTGCCAAAAATGATGAGTAAGAGAGAGATTTCAAATGTATAAAACCCTTCAAGTCAATGCGTGAGCGATACAGATCAGCCTGGTTAAGGTTCTGCGAGGTATAATCAAGATATTCATAGTATTCACCATCACGATAATGGATATCAGGCGTATTCCGATACAGAAGGGGTTCATAGGAAATCGTCCTACCAAAAAAATCGTGCCCACGAATAAATACTACTGAACAATTATTACGAGTTCGATCCTGAATATGCTCAAAAATAACCGGGAGCAAATACTTATGAGCATCCATTTTAAAAACATAATCTGACTCAGCTAGTGAGAAGCAATAATTATAATAATCAGCCAAAGAACCACGTGGATCTTTGTCTAAACGATCTTGATAAGTCGGTCCTTGTCGATGAACGGACTCATCATAGACATCAAACTTAAACTTACAGACATGGCCATAGTCACACATTAACTTATCAATGATATGACGAGTACCATCTGTAGATCCATTATCGACAAAAATGACCTCGCTAGCGACTGGAAGTACACTCAATACCGAGAGTTCCAGGTAACGTTCAGCATCCTTTAAACGGTAAACAAAACTAATTGATGGTAGCTCCGTTTTTCTTTTATAAATTTCTTCGACATAATTTACACAGACATCCTCAAAACCCTTTAAGTTACGTCCATCGTCTAGGTCAACCACAGGCCTTAAAGAGTAAAAACGCAAATCATAAAACTTACGCTTTAAATTTGAAACCACCCTATGGATATTCATTTATTACTCTCATTGATAGTCCGCTTAACCAAATAATAAAAATATCTTGGATTAGCTAAATACTGCAAACATCGCCATAAAAAATATCCATTTTTTGAACCAGTAAACTCAGTATATAGCACTTTAGTATCAGATGACGAATAAGAGCGCGAATGATTAAAATCGTGTAGCCTAAAGCAAGCCACGATACGATTAATATTCTGACCTAAAAACGAACTATGAAATAACTTTCTACAAAATATTAAATCATAGGCTTGAACGCCAAATGAGTCATCTATAAAAGGAATACTATTTAATATTTCACGTTTAAAATACAGCGTATGATGTGAGATATTAAATACTAAGTGATCATATATATAATTATTCAACCAGAGAAATGGACTCTGAACATAAAGCCTACTTCCGTTTGAGTCAACTCGTTCGCTACGCCCATAAACATAGTCACACCCCGGAAAGTATGTACAAATGTCCCGTAATACGTGCAGATCAGCTAAATAATCATCTGAATTAATAACGCCAATCACATCTCCCGAACAAAGTTTAAGGCCTTCTTCAAAGGCAGGCCAAAGGCCTTTTGATAATTGTTTCTTGTATATCGTGCCTGAGTATTTATTAACAAGCTTTAATACATCTAGCGAAAACTCTTCATCACTGCCGTCAACGATTATATGCTCTGTTCTATGGTATGATTGATTCGCAACTGAATCTAGACACTCCCGAAACCAAGAACTTTCAGGATTCCGAACGATAGTCAGAATTGATAACTTTATGTCAGACATCTAGAACCTCTAAGAATTTAATAAATCGTTCCAGATTGCTTTCTCGTCCAAACTTTTCAACGAAAAATAGCCGGGCGCTCTTCCTCATCCCAGCGAGCTTAGATGGAGCAAGAATCAGCCTGTTTATCGCATTCAGAACACCATCAACAGAACGGTCTTCCACTAAATATCCAGTACTTCCATTCTTCAATGTTTCAGAGTTACCCCCTACGTCGTAACATATTACAGGAGTTCCAGAGGCATGAGCCTCAATATTGGTAGTAGATAAATTTTCGAAATGTGACAAATTAACAAAGCAGTCCAACCTAGAATAGAATGAAACCATCTCAGCTCGGTCAACCTCTCCCAACTCTTCTATTGTGAGATAACCCGAATCGGCCAGTATAGGTACCTTCTCCGAAGTTTTTCCTGCAATCAATATCCTCACTGGAAGCTTGAGATCATTAACAATAACTTCAAGCTTTTCCAGTAATCTAATAGCGTCGGCTCCCCCTTTTGAAGTATTCTCAAACAGCCTCGAAGCTACGAAGCCAATTGTAAATTCGTTTGTATTGCTTGAACTTCGGTTGATACCCAATAAATCTTTCTCAATCTCGCAAAAATTAGGAACTACAAGGTATGGCTTGCTATAGCCCACTCTAGAATTTACTTCTCGTGCCTGCCACTCACTAGGAAAAACATAGCCTCTAGCTTTACTTAAGACTTTAGACTTTCTATCAATCAAGTATCGATCAAGCTTTCCCTCATTGATAACCCCATTATCCGGGTGATGCTCCATACCACAGATAAGCCAAGAATCGTGAAATGTTAGAATATAAGGAGTTTTCATAGCGATAATCGATGAGAATGAAATCAAGCCATTTGAAAACCAGTGGATATTAGCAACATCAGCATTAAATTTATCAATATCGTACGCGCGATATCTCGTAATAGTATTAGAGGAATGGAATATCGGATTGCTATATCCCAAGCAGTATTTAAAAACCCGGTCTAGGAAAATATTCACCCAAAAAACTGCATTATCGAGAAGCCTCTTACGATCAAGAGATATAATTGGAGTATCAAATTTAGCTTGACCAAGTTCTTTACTAAAGTTCGAAGCTGCTACAAAGGCTCCCCCACCTACTTTATGAGTAGTAAGGACAACAACCTTACGATTTTCGATCATATTTACTCCCTAAAACTATCGAAATAATACATGCGATTGTAATCAGATAAGCCCCACTTACATTGAAAAGATTATTGCGAGTAAAAAGTAACACTATAATAGAAATTACTAGATATCTTACCCGATACCCTAACAGGTGTAGTTTAAGAAAGAATAAAATATATGTAAAAACAAATGCAAAGGTAAAAATCCACCCCTTGTACGCTGTAACGACAAACATCCCGCTAGAAGGAAACAGTCTATCATCATAAGCACTTGATGGTAATCCAAGAGGATTCACAAGGGCATAAGAAAGTGCCATCTCATTGCCTGAAGCCCTATTATGATTTCCTTGTAATATATCAGTTAACCTTCCAGTAACATAACTAGCTAGTACACTATCTTTCAGAAGCTGGAATAAAACAAAGAGTATTATTGAAACAAAGAATAGAGAAAGCACAGCATACAAATCCCCCCTCAAGAGGAGAGGTACAATATTAGCACTAAAGTATAATAGAAGAATAATACTTACTACGATAAAATAAGACATTGAAATGCTAAATGCACCAACCACAAATATAAAAATCAACATCTTATGGTTAACCTGCCTTCCTGCAAGTAAAAAACCCAGCACAAGGCTCATTAAGGCCCCGAATGTACCTGGTTCATCAAATACTAGTGACAGTCTCGGAAATGAAAAACCAGACAAATTATTAACCGATGAGGAAAGGCTTCCATATACGAGACGAATGTAATGACCAGAATGATCGTAAAAGGAGAGTGATGTAGAAGGGCTGAATAAATACGCAAAAAAAGATAACGGTACCAAGGCTAGACATAGCATAAGGATATAACGTGCCAACCTCTGGTTAACGCGCGCTTGATATTTATGCAAGGCAAGGACATAAAGCAGTAAGATCAGAGTAAAAAAGTAGTGAGCAAGTGAAACAAACTCCCCTAAAGCATCAATCGGCTGCAGATGAGTAGCACGGAGAATCTGCAATACCGTTATCAAAAAATATAAAAATAAACCGAATAAAAATACGCTCCCCCCCCCGCTAAAACTGTAATTAAAAAAAAATATAAGACTAAATAAAAACATGACACCCGATATCACAGCATACTTAATGCCGGGAGATAAGAACCAGTCAAAAAGAGAAAACTCTGGCAGGCCTGTTACCCCTATAATAATCAAGAGCATAAGATTTACTAGCACTTGTCTTTTCAAAGCCTATTCTCCAACCAGATGGATCTATATGCCGATCCTGTAAGGTGAACAGCATCCTTGAAATCACTAAAAGTAAGTCTATCAAAATTGAGATTGTGAATTTTAACACTTCCAAGATTTGCCTCTGATAAAGCCTCAACTCTATCTCTAAATTCAGGAACTTGATTAGGAGTACAGCCTACCTTTTTCCAACTAAAAATTCGATGGCATGTGGTTGGTGGAGTATCAATGCGGCCGACCTCAAGCTCTAGAATAAATCTATCTAACCCTAATAATTTGAGATAATTTATAGACGCAATAAGTTTTTCAATGTAGCTATTTGGAGCTATTTCCCTAAGATATTCAGACCTGTGTAATAATATAACCTTCTCAGCGTTACTTAGTATTCCCTGAACCTCAGTATTTTCATAAAATTCTTTGGTCACTGAAGCACAGGAGGATGTTGAGAAGGAGACCACTAAGCCTTTAATTATGGGGCATGACCCCGCTCCAAGAAACAACACATTCGAATACACTCCCGACTCAGCTACAGCTAGTATTGAACTATCCCCGATTACAATAGTATCAATCTTATCTCCATAAAAAAGGCAATATTGAAAATGATTAACCTCATCTGGGCAGTTGAGCCTGGTCACATATGCTCCGAACTGCTCTTCTCTCAACTCAATGGGCAGTATGTGTTCAAGAGTTTTTAAACTATACGCAATAGCAGCAATAATCAATATACCCATATGAAGGGAGAGAATTATCGTTACAAATATCTTTTTCACTTTTCTATGTACCTGTAACTAAGCTCAGAAATTAAGAAGGTGGCTGCAAAAATAATGAGTACCGAGGACCATCCGACCATAGATAGATAGTATTGAAATATACATATTATTGGGACATGCCAAAGGTATAGAGAGTATGTCCGCCTCGAAAGATAAAGAGGAATTATCCGCCAAACAGTGCCAAGCCTTAGATCAGAGACAAGCATTATTGAAGCCAAAATCGGAGTAATAGGCCAGAGATACCAATATTCTTTCATATCAACAAACACTAGTAAGGACCAAATACAGAGCACGATAAAAACAAGGGAAGACGAATATTGACCGCCCAGACGCTTTTTAATATTAAATGCCCAAACACCCAATACAACTTCCCAAAGTCTGAAGGGAGTCAATAAATAAAAACTATTAACATCTTCTATGTAAAGGACGTAAGCCGCTAATATGAATGAGATCAGGCCAACACTATAGATTAACCTGAGAAATGATGCCCAATACGCCAGAAAGGCTAGAATAATCCAAGACTGAAATTCCAGTGAAATCGACCAGAGGTGAAATAGAACATTCGAGTATAAGTCTTGACTGAAGTAACCATTATCGAGATAAAGATGGAAATTCGTCAGCAGGAAAGAAGAAGATATTGAGTACTTGAGATAACCGTAAACTTCAGTAAAGTAACCTAACGTCAGAACGCCAAGAAACCCTAATACCATAAGAACCGACAGAGCCGGATAAATTCGAACTAAGCGATCTTTAATGAATCTGTAACCATTAACTTTACTCAGTGTCATCGCTGAAAGATATCCAGTTACTACAAGGAAAACATCTACACCAATAAAGCCCGATTTGAATAATTCAGGTGAAAGGTGATACAAAAACACCGATCCAATTGCGAAAGCTTTGGCAACATCTACGCTACTACTTCTCACTCACACTCCATGATTTTATATTTTTCATTTTTTTTCATAAACCAGACAAGTCGAGTAAATACCAACGGAATGAATATTACATGAAGCAGCACACCAACTCTAGCCGACAGATATACATCACTGGTGTACAACATAGTCATCGACACTCCAAGGAAAAAACATATGTATAAGATCAAGGTCTCCACCCAGAATGGTTCGTCACCATATGACCTGCCGACAAGCAGCATGAGTTCGTATAACATCATCATTAAACGAACAGCGGCCAATTCTATTAGCAATCCCATTTCGACAAATCGTGACCACAACTCAAGTTTGACCAACCCCATGGCAATACAAACTACTGAAACACCAAAGAAATATATAAAGACGGATAAGAGTACCCTTTTGACCAATAGCCTCTGCAACATAATTTGCGCGCCATCAGATATAAGTCTAGTGAACAATGCCCTCTGCGATTGAACAATATTGATACCAACCATTGAGAATGCTGTTAGTACAACCATAGCCATACCTAGCTGCCCTGAGAATTCAATATTTATCACGCGTGATGCAGCTAATATAAAAGCATTCCAATAAAAATAGCCAATCAACCAAACAGCCATCATCTTCCCCTGAAATGTACTGGTCTCTCTTAGTACCCTGCTGATACCGATACCTGAACGAAGTGCATTAGAAACATATTTAAAGAGACCGAACCCACACATGACGACTGTAGTAATTATCATCATCATTAAAGCCACTGATAAAGACCACAATTTCAGCCCACTATAAAGGCATAGTATAAGAGTCAAAGCATATACAAAGGAGCTAATTAGCTTAATAAAATATGACCTTCCCCAATTACCCAACCCTTCCTTCACTGAAAGTAGTAGTGTCGACAGTAAGTTAAAGGGGGCAAGTAGAACTAATAAAACCCACTGGGGGTACCACTGACTACTATCTACGTCTACGATTACTAAGTTGACTAGCGACAATAACGCTACAACTAGTATTACAGCAACAATAAAGTAGTATAAAGTAGCTAACTTAACTGCAGCCTGCTTATCATTGTCGTTGCTAGCAGCAGATAAGTACTGAACAAGATTGGTTGAAACGCCAAGTTCAAGCACCCACTGAAGCGCAACCAGAGATAGAAAAACGTAAAATATGCCTTGTTCTTGAGCGGTTAACCCCGCAGCTACTCCCAAAATCGTTAGGGGCCCCGTGCCAAAACGAACAATGACAGATGTAGCTGCATATAAAGGGGCCAAACTGTTTTTATTACTTACGTTCATTTTCATTCTTCACTTGATTATTCCACCCGCAATATTAGATTGAATTACAAAGCTATTATCGGGTTTCGCCATTACATCTACCTAGCCCAGCGTACTTTATAGCTATAGAATTCGACCAGCCGATTAACACTCTCTATATACTGTTGAATTGTAGCTTTCGAAATTCATCAAAAGAAAAATTCCAACTCATAAATAAGCACCTACCGTCTACTTTAATTTAGTTATATTTGTAAAAGTATAATTATCCCCTAAGATATTGGCGCTCATCCAAATTTTTCCAGTAATTATTTCTAAGACCGCTAACACTCTCAAAGGAAACTACGTTCTTGCCTAACTATTTACAGAATAAAACAGGGGCAAGATTTTTGCTCATTGGAGATCCCAGTGATCTGTACTAACGCTAAATAAGTACAGGCTGTAAAGTCGAGATAATAATTACTCTTGCATTTGGGTATTGCTCCAACACTATCGTTCTCAATTATTAGTTTACGATTAACTAGATATAGTAGAAAACACATATAGATCCTTCGACGTTAATTTTTCGATAAGAAAGAATATTGTAAGTGATAGCCCCCTCATTAACCCAAAATATCGAATATTCAATAGTCAAAAAATCTGATTAATTTACAGGATTAGATTCTACTCGACTGTGTATCCCTTCACTTACACAATCAATAGTCCTAGTTTCGAAAATCATCCTGATGCGCTAAAAACCACTCATACGTGCTAGCCAACCCGTCTTTCAATTCGATGCTGTAGGCCCAACCCAATTTTTTCAGGGTATC
>OJAY01000534.1_pt1 | contig 12790 bp, 16 predicted proteins | sample 1590331 | NCBI WGS metagenome assembly OJAY01 (sample SAMN05416835, study PRJEB24817) | seawater metagenome | isolation source: Sea water | place: Canada:Atlantic | collected 2013-07 | reverse complement strand
AAAACATCAGATCATTACCACTCGACGAATTGTGAAGCACAACGGTTTTATGTATCAGCAAGACTAAAAGACTGCGAAATTGAACGTGATGGGTTATTAGTGAGGGACGAAGCAAGAGACATACTCGTTTGTGTAAAGGCTAATAAACCTTCTTCACAGAATAATATGGAGTTCTAAATGACTGCAATAATGAATGATGTAAATGCTGGTGCACTCTTGCATATGGCTTTTAGTCAGTTAAGCGGCGTCCCTGATGACTATGTAGAGCCAGAAGAGATAGCAGAGATTAATTGGGTAGTAGCTAACGCATCTTTTGATTGCAGAAATAACAATTCACAAGGTGTCTATGACTTTATTTTCAACTTGGATTTGTTGGATGACCTTGTTCATGACGACAGTGCGCCGACACACATTATTCAACAATTAAAGGTGATTCAAGAAAAGGGATATAGCTATATCCTGTTTCACCAAGAATGCTAATTCTATTCAAGGTTTAGGGGGGAATTCCTCCCTTAAGTTGGTTTGTGCGCTTAATAACAAGGATAGCGTGTATCTAATACCAGATGCTTATTTCCTACTTTTCCCAATGCTATCAGTTACTTGAAGGCAACTTATTATTTTTGGTCATCAGCTTTAGGTACATGGTTTGTTTGAGATTGAGGAGATATCCGGTTAGTGATACGCCTGCTTGATATCCTTTTATTCATTGTCATGCGCTCATAGTTTGTATCACGTTGTACAAATATCGTCTCGCCGTCAGGAATGGAAACTTCTATTCCATTAAATTTCGCATTGATAATCTTTATGACTTTGCCATCTGGCGTCCATTCAATGTATTCAACTTTATCTCCATTTTTGTCCCATTGCTCAAGTCGGTGTTTATATAAAAGATTTGAAAGTTGGATCTTAAAATCTCGTAGTTGCATGTTGGGAGCGATATTATCTTTTAAACTCTGGAACGTGTATCGGTTGATAGAGCCTAACTTCATGCTCGAAGAAAAAAACGTAAAGATAAAAGCTAGAGGGTTTCTCTCGTTATATATGCGATGGTCAACTTGAAGTAGCAAAGATGAGTCCTGACTCTTGCACTCTTCATATAGGCTCTGAATTTGTGAGTTACTAAGCTCAATCTGATAAGCAACTCTATCATCAACCGTCTTTGCATAATTACGTACATCAAAATGTGAAACTTTCGCAAAGTACTCTTTAATTTTAAATTCATCCATGAAAGCCTTTGGTGCTGAAAGTATCTTATACGTAGTCGAATCCAAACGCATCATCGCGTTATGTGCATGCTTTCGTGACGTCGTACCCATATCCAAATTCATCGAGCGCAAAATATCTGTCTCAGCGATTACGAACTCTGGCTTCAGAACAGCGGCAAGGTCAAGGGAACCATTAAGGTGTAGTGCATAACGTCTTTTCATAGCATCGAGACATAATCTTAGAATTGCGACGTAATAGCGCATATCCCTTACTTTTGCGATAACATTATTACCAGAGGCCTCAACAAGAACATTCACCGGCTCGTCGTCAATATAGATAATTGCTTTCTTCGACGTAGTGTCAGATTTATGGCTATGCTCTAGGCATACAGCTAGCTTAAAAATCAAAACTTCAACCTTTCCGAACATCTCATCACTCGGGTTTACTAGACTCTTTAATTCCTCTACTGAATTGAAAGATTCTATATTTGTAGGTTGTTCTGAAGGTATAGCCGATTTATTTAGTCTATAGAGAAAAGCCTTTCTTCTGGTACCAGGCTTTGTTTTACACTCCATCTTCTCAAAAATCTGTTTTTGGTTCATAGATATGAGCGCTTTTCTGACGGTCTCAGAAGAGGAGCCAATAAAAGATGATAATTCGCTTCCGCTACAATATGCCCTTTCTTTTGCTTTACTTACTTCTAGAAGTGATTGTAAAACGTTCTTTTCTGAAGGCTTTAGATTATCAGAGTTGATCAGATTGATGACATCCTGTGTAGGGGCGTCAGACAAAGTAACTATCGGTGGGGTCAAGTTTAAGAACGTTAAATCAAGCATTTCAAAATCCATCTAATTATCCCTCTTAAATTACCACCTAAGAAGACATTATTCAATTTGGGATAAACTACTGTAAGTCTCCCTTCCAATCCTAGTAAACCAATGCGCTAATTTTTCAACCATTAATGTATCGCTTTAAAACGAAACACAGTAATCCACGATGTGGACTCAATAAAACGAAATAGGACAGTCCACAATGTGGACTCAATAAAATAAATTAGGGCAGTCCACAATGTGGACTCAATAAAATGAATTAGGGCAGTCCACAATGTGGACTCAATAAAATGAACTAGGCAGTCCACAACGTGGACTCATTAAAACGAAATAGGGCAGTCCACAATGTGGACTCATTAAAACGAAATAGGGCAGTCCACAATGTGGACTCATTGAAACGAAATGGGCAGTCCACAATGTGGACTCATTAAACTAAAACAGAACAGTCCACAATGTGGACTCATAGATTTAAACAAACAATGGATTAGATCCATATACTGAATTGCTCAGAACTATTCAATAGAATACTATCTAAAAAAAACGAATTGGTAATTATTATGGTCGAACGTTTTAGAAAAAATGCGAAGGTTAGAACTATTGCGGTAGCGTCACGTAAAGGTGGTGTAGGCAAAACATTCTCTGCAATTAATATAGCATGCTGTGCTGCCAATGGGGGCCCGAACGGTGACCTTCCAAAATTAAAAGTCCTTATTGTAGATGCTGATTCACAGCAAAACAGCACTTACTATTACTTAAAGCATATGGGCGCTCAAATGGCAGGACAAAAGGTTCTTTTGCCACCTAATCCGAATTGCCCTATGGGAAATATATACAACATAAGTGATATTATCGCTGGTAATGAGTACATGGAGTACCCGACAGAATGGGAAAACATATTTATAATTCCAAGCGACGGTAGAATAGACCAATTGAATGATATCGCAACTGGCGATATCAAAGGCTATGATGATAACCAGCTCAATAAATTCTCATCGATGCTCTTTGACGACCTCATAGCAGATGTGTCAGATGAATATGACTTAATTGTTATTGATACACCTCCAAGCAAAACTCACGCATCACAAGGCGCTATCGCAGCATCAAGTGATTGTTTGGTTGTGGCTAATCCAGATGCGTTTTGTGCATCTAACGCTGTTCCCGGAACAATCGCTGATATTCAGATGAATAACAGCACATTCAGAAACGAAGACAATCAGACAAACATAATCGGCATTTTAATCAATAAAGTTTCTAGCTTGAGACCAACCAGCCACGAGAAAGACCACATAAGAAAAATTAGAAGTCAGTTCCCAGAGTTTTTCTCACCAAGTCTTGTTATGTGTAACTACGTTGCATTCAACACTGAGATACCTCAGAAACCTGGGCATTTTGAATGGTATAAACATCCTCAGGCAAAAGAACAAATGGAATCTTTCTACAATTACATATCAGATAAAGTACTTTCAGATATTTACGCGGAGGCTAAATAATGACGAGTCCAAAATTGCGTAAAGGACGGGGCAGGGCTTCGTTGCATGACTTTCTAGAAGAAGAAGTCCCTAAAGCTGAAGTTCAAAGCGCTACATCAACAGAAGACAATAGTGTGAGAAGTCACAAAAAACACGACAGTGCATTTAAAATCAGGTTCGAAACACTTCCTTTAAGAGATGTCAGATTAAACTACAAAAATAAGCGTCTTATTACACAAATGGTCAGATTTATACCTGATGAAATCTTAGATGCTTATGAAGAGAGTAGTGGTTTAACTATCGAAGAATTTATAAAGTCGAAAGTTAAAGATATCCCTATCAATAAAATTATACACCAACACCACGTTGCATCAGGAAAGATTAAAGGGAGTACTCGTGGGGGTAAACAGGCAGTTGATAGCGATATTTCAAATTACCCATGTCACGATGACCTCTATGACTTAGAAGATGAAGGTATATTCATAGGGAAGGGGATCTGCTTTTCAAATATCAAATCAAGCAATGATGAAGTAAATAATCTCATTGAAACATTTGTTGAAAAAGTCAGATTAACCGGTGAGTCATTATCAATAACTCAGGAGCTGACAGAAATACCAGCTGTCTTCAAAACAGGGGCAATGCACACGTTGGCATATGGCCACCAGCGGTATTGTTATCTCGTCTACTCACTTGGACTTAATGAACCGTATTACTTTATTCTTAAAACTAATAATGAACACCAAGACCGTACTATTTATCTTGAGAACAACACCAAAACTTCAGAAGGCGGTTACGAGCAACTGCTCTCGTTTTACTTTGCTGCTAAAGATACCAATGGCAGTTCAGATGAGATAATGAAAACCCTGTCTATTAAAAGGTCTTACTTTTTCAAGATTAAGCCTTTTATTGACGACTTCAGATTAATTAACGTCGTGAAGCAATACGGCATACACGAGTCTTTACATCACATTACAGAACAGTACAGAGTGGTAAAACAAGCACTGACGGCATTAGAATCGAACCCTAGCAAAGATAAAATTCTTGAGGCATTCGAGAATAAGATGAGGTTTGAAAGCTCTGCCAACTCAATAGATATTTCTGAAAAGACAAATTCGTCAGAACACAATGAAGAGACTAAGCAATCAGAAAAAGCATCAAAACCGAAGGTGAAAAATTATCTACCGATAAAAATACCTAAGGAAGAAGATAAAATCCAAAAGCTATTCTTCCAAGATGTAAGGGAATGGTCCGAGCTGGATATAGATGACTTTGATCTGAAAACAGACAAAGGTTTGAAGAAATATTTAGCTGCGCTTGTCGACGAACTTTCAGAATAAATTCAAAAACTAACGTGACGATCAAAGATCGTGATCGGCTGTTATACCAAGCCGATCATGACTTTGTGGATCTAATGTGATCTTTTAGATCACCAGCGCTTGATCAAATACATTGCAGATCGTTTAATGAAGAGGATTACAGAGTTCAAGCGAATTGAACCGTTGAAGATAAGAAGCGCTAGAAAGACAAAACCCGTGAAGTGTTGGCGCACTACACGGGTCTTAGGATGTAACTTTTTGCATTTGGTTACACGTCCAATTTTAGCTGTTTGACCCTCACCGTCAATAGCTAATGCGTTTTTTATCAACAAAATTATAATTGTTGGTAAAAATATGAATAATAAAACCCAGTTCGTTTTTATGTCAGACGGGCTATTCGAGCATCTGACTGAAACAGAAGCATATATATTTTCTTTCGTGGCTTATTTCGCATGTGATGCGGCCAAGGGGAAAATATTTAGAAGAACCACAGCCAGCTTAAGTAAAAACTTAGGTTACTCAAGTAACACTGTAAGGAGTGCCATTGAGTCACTAATTAAAAAGTCTTTTCTTGTAAGAGAAACACCACCGACAAGAGAAAGAAAAAGACTCAAGTACAATTACATTGAGGAAGTGTCTCACTACCTTAAGATCGGCTCTCATGATTACGCGATACAGTTTGCTGACTGGCTATCTATTATGCTTGACCAGTTAAGAAAGGGGACTTCTAAAGAATATTACAAGTCAAACCCTTCAGAAGTGTCGTTCTTTAAAGTCTACGTCACAGCACTACAGTCGCAATCAAAAAAAGAAAGCTGGAAACGAAATCAGTCTAGACACCTACATAAAGCACTTGCTCTACATGGCTACCTGTTTAACCGAGGGTACTGGAGCGAAAAACATTTCAATTCACACTTTTCTAGAAGTGTTTCATTCCTATCTGCCGTCTTTCAGTGGTCACCAAATACCATACGACGATTGATAAACACATTAAAATCACTTGGCCTAATTAAATACAAAGTCGACGACAGGCGAATATTTTTTCAAAAAGTCAATATGGTTGAAAAGCTACGTCAAGGTTATGAACAGCTGGTGACGCAGTTAGCATCTAGAGTTAAAAAAATTAACTCACCAGCCTTAAATTTCAAAACACCATCTACCGCTTTAAAGCGTCCAGGCCCAAATGCGACACCTGAAGAGCATGCATTGTTCTTGTCCCAAATGAAGGCACATAAACGGGTTTAACTCTTTCGCCTTTTTTTTACCGGATTCATTTCCGGGATTTACTTGTGCGCGTCTGAAAATAAATGTCGTCATTTGCATAAGAAAGCCAGATTAACCCCCCTTAGAAAGGAAAGTTGATAGGTCAAAATGACTGAACAGGGCTTTTGAATTAATGAATTTACTCGGAAATACCTTGGTGAAAGTTAATATACATCGATATTAAAAATAGAGCTCCATCCATAACAATGTAATGACATTCAAAAAGTATCAGTGCCAGCGAAAACAAATTAACTTCAATTCTCATGACATTAGATATTAGTTATAGAAAGATAGAGTTTGTTAAAGGGGCTTTGCCCTTTATCACCACCAATATTTCAATTAATCAAAAAATTTAACACTCTAGAACTGAGATGCATAACTCTAGATCTGATTGCTAATTCATTTTTAAAACAGAAATACAGACTAGATGTTCATACCACAGGAATATAATGATGAAAGAGCTCTACGTAGTCACAGAACGGGCAGGAAAAAATATTCTTGTTTTATCATCATTAGGCATCCTATTGAGCGTTATCACTGTTTATAGCGCCACCAGCAAGCAATCGTTAGATTTACCATTGCTTTATATGGCTTTGGGACTTTTTATTACATCATCAATGTCGATTAGTTATACCCGCAGAACACGGTTTGACCAGAACAACCGATGCATGACTAAACAACATGCCATATCGAATCTCGTACTGTGTAGTAGCTTGAAATCCTATGACGAACTTTCTACTGTGCACATTAGACATGAATCTACTCGTTCCCAATTTGGTGGCTCAGACCAGAATGTGGTTGGCGGCAGTGGTCGCTCATTTTGGGTGGTGTATGTAGACACTAAAGGTTTTGGAAAAAAATGCCGCCGTTTTCGAATTTTTAAAACCTTTGAACAAAAAAAAGCCGAACAAGTTAAAGCCGGCATAGCTAACGCCATGTCTGAAAATTAAATGTAACTTCAAAACAGTGAGCCTACAGTCTCTCAGAAGCTCTAACAGACAATCTGACTAAACGGTGAGGGAAATTAGAGAAAACATCACCATGGTCTGCTGAGGAGCCTTATTTATACAAAATAGACTATCTGTTTGTTGGTATTAGAAATTGAAATATTAAAAAGATAACTTAATATTGATTGGCGTTAATACATTTCTAAGAGACACGAACACGGAGTCTCTTATGAAAATTGTCGCACACTACAAAAATGAACAACTTCAAACAAAGGGGTGGAAGGCGTTAGCGAAATATAGGCCGAGAAGAATGTTTCAAGATGGTATGCCAGTATTAAGCATTGAACTGACCACATCGACTAAAGACCTTGCCAATAGCATCGTTAAAGAATTGAAGAAAGAAAGTACACCGTTCTTGATTGCCAAAGTCAACGAGGATATCCACAAAGATGCCGGAAAAGAGGCTGATGAGAGAATGAGTGTGAATTAATCAACCTACAATAGGTCTTTTTGTGAGGCTCGATAAATCAACGTTTGAAAAACTTCCAGAAAGTTTGAAAGAGACGCTAATGCGAAAATACCCAGTAGAAACGCAGCGCCTACAATCAAAATTCTCAGTAAAGAAAAATAGGAAAAAACAACAGGCCTGTGATGGTGTCAAATTTTCGCCATGGCCTACCAAAAACCCTGCGCATAAACTTCACCAGTTGCTCGTAAAACAGTTCGGGGATTACTTCAGACACCCAGAAGGTGTTGTCGCACATGAAGTATTACTGGAAGGAGCACCCAAAAGATGGCGTTACGATCACTGTATCGTCCCGGCACGCGTGTTTATAGAGTTCAATGGTTGGCAGAACCATCACCTACTAGATGCATTCCAAAGAGATCACGAGAAAAAAGCGTATGCCTTAACGCAAGGGTTCGTCGTGTATGACATTACTAACAAAATGGTAATGGAATCCCCCGAGCTTATCATCAAACAGCTTAAACAGATAATTTCGCATCGAAATACTCATAACGATGATGTCGTCAGAGTAGGGTATGCATACTGCAAAATTGTCAACATAAGTACGAAGATTTAAGACGTTGCCGGATGATAAATTCCTTGGCGACAAAAAATTGGCAGTTATTTGCCGTTAATAAATTGAATACAGTAAAAAACGAAATATGAATAGAAGAGATGAAATTTATTAAGTACTTCAAAATGTGTCTACGTCCTAAGTATAAAGGGAAGCAGGGCAATCAAAGTTCTCTATAAACGACGAATTAATAAATTGATTAGTATGTGAACAAATTTAGGTATAGGGATTGCAAACGCATAGTGAAGGAAAAAATTAGAGGAGAAAACCATATGAAAAGAACTGCAATAATAATCTCAACAATAATTGTAACAGCATGCTTGACGGCCCCAGCAACGGCTAGTGCCAGCGAAAAAAAGAGTGAATTAACAACTATACAATACTTAAAAACATTCTTTTCACCAGCACCTAAATCTCAAGTTGTAAGACCTAGAAAAACTAAATTCTAAGAGCTTTAGATGCATCAAAAGTCATAGTTGGCCCTACACCTAAAGCGTCGGGCCTTTTTTGATCAACGATTGCTCTATATCCCATAAGAATCGTAAAAAATGCATCTACTAACAGTATCAACGCATCGTATGCAGCAATAGCGTTGAAATGCCCATTGGCTTTGAATAAATCGGTAATCAACTGGTCATGAGGCAGACCATATACAAAACCGTAGGCTGAGCAATAAACTGCTAAAAGGAAGTCAGTAAAAATCCAAAAGGCGGCATACCCACTAAAAATAATTGCTAGATTGGTGGTACCAACAGGCCCAACTATTTTATCTGCCGTTTCATTCTTCACACCAATTCTTTCAAGAAGGTTTAATAATTTTGCTTGAAAGTAAGTGAAAAAGGTTAGCCCAACATATAACGGTATGGTTGCAACAAAGAAACTCCATACCTTTAAGTAGACGTTATCACCGGCGAAGGATAAAAAAGAATAGAAGGTAAAATGGCATAAAATTATAGAGAACCCTACCACCAGGCAGTACCGCCTATTAATCGCTCCTCTCATGAAAATACCAGCAAGAAAGAATACGAAAAGGTTGGCGTAGAACACTGTGTATTGAATGAGGGAATTGGTATCAAAATCCGAGAGGGATGGGCCAGTCGTAAATAGTATGACTGTAAGAATTAATAATGTAACAACTCGAAGTGGTATATCTAATGTAAACATAATATCCCTATTAACTTTTAAGCAGACGTAAAAATAAGTCTTTAATTGCAGCGGCTATGGATTCATTATCTTTTTCTTCATCTAGTACGAACCCAGTCTTCTTGATATAAACTTTGCGCATGACGCGCATCAGCCTTACCTCCTTGTCCATGGTAATCTTGGTATTACCGGCCTCCAGATATTGATACGATCTCAATGACATGCCAGCGGATTCTGCAACTTCCTCTTGCGACAAATCAAACGCGGTTCTGCGCTGTTTGATTAACTCAGCAAGTGCTTTGTTACCTCTTTCCATTGTGTTCCCTCTCACCTTGTTCCGTAAGACTATAAAATCCCATCAGACCTTTCAACGCAGAAAATCTGCGTTTTATCTACAAAAGTCATAGGCTAACATAGTGCCAATATCGAGCAAAAAGTATACAGAATTATTGAAAAAGGAATTATTAAATGTGCTCAAAGCAGGTAAACATTAATATTCAGGTTCCTGAGGGGACATCGAATGTGCCAGCAATAAAGTTTGATTTTTGCGACCTATTTGCAGTCGTGATGCCGCAATTCGGCGTCTTTGGGGTGACACATATCGCAAGCGGGTGTTCTTTAATTCTTGGATTGGAAAGAGAAAAAAATGCCGAAGAGCATTTGCTTAAACTTCACAAAGCGTCAATCGAAGCTGCGATACCGTCAAATGCCGATACTGATACTTTCAAAGAATTCGCAAAGAAAGCAGGTAAGTTGAAGGCTCTCAATAACATGTCAATCAGTGAATATTGTTCAGTTTACAGAAATCGGTTTTATGGCAACGAATTTCCATGGGAGTTCGGTAATGAATGCCCTCATACAAGAGTAAAAAAATTGATAAGGGAATTCACTGTTCGTGAAAAACAATGCGCTTAAGTTCACTATTGACGCCATCAGTATTTACCCTTGCCATTGTCGAAAGCAGGTTGCAATTAACAGATAGTCAGCAGAAAAAAGCGCAATTTTATTTTTGGTTTAAGGTATCTCTAGTCACCAAATAGTGACTTTTTACAATATTGTACGTAGACTAGAGGTGTGAAAAAAATGAAACGACAAAACCCCACCCAAGACGTTGACCTCAGTAACGTCGAATTTGATCGCGATGGAATCGTGAGGATGGCTCTCGACCGCAAGGAAACTCAGCGGAAACTTTGGGAATCAATGCAGCAATTTGCTGACATTCGCGTCTCTCGCAAAGCGTAATAACCCACTAATACCTCCACAGGAAATTGCTTATGACTGCAATATTTTTGGCAGCGGTGTTAGCTATCGGTTATCACTATGAGTCACATCACCCCTTAAATAGGCTTCATATCGTAAGGCAGACAGGTTACAACCTGTATTTCAGAGTGGGAATCCGAGGCTTTCAAATGGCCTTGTTTGGATTAATGCCCAGTCTTTTATTCGTTTTCATTAGTGCCGTGATAAATGGTACGACAGAACACGATTTGTTTACCGATAAAACCTATAACGATTTCTTTTTAACCACGCTTCTTTGCTACGACATCTTATTTGCTTTGCTAATAATGAAAGTGAAATTATCTAGTATCACTAAGCGATATGACGGCATCGTCGTTGAAGGCTATGGAGCCACTAAACATCATCTGAATACACCTGAGAAACAGGCGCTTTATAAAAGTATAATGAGGGTGGCCACAGAGTCAGAACGTTTAATCATCGAATCAGCCCGTGACCTTATTCCTATGCGCATTATTCTACAAAGTGGAAAGGTATATATTGGTTACCCACAACAACCAGACCTCGAAGACGGTGAGATTACTCAACTCAAAATGTTACCAATATTGTCGGGTTATCTGACGACAAAACAGAAGATGGTAATCAGTCGCAATTATTACAAGCATTATCAAAACTGCTATGACGATGCGACAGGTGAGCTAGAAGACAATGAAGACTCTGGCCATGATCACATAACACGCTTCAATATCATCATTCCAATCGCTGATATCAAAGTGTACTCACTGTTTAGCAAAGTCGCTTTTGAAGCCATTGAGAGCAATACCGAACTCTAATGGCTTTTGAGGTAATTCGGGTTGGGCGACGGTGACTCTTAGACGCAGGTTTTTATGATGCTGTCATGAAACAAATAGCCAATTGGCACATAGTAGCCCGAGTACAAAACAATGATTAACTGATTCCATGTGAACTACCCACTTTAATTCAAATAATGTAAAGTGGGCATCGATGGTCTAGGCCACTTCATTTTTCTCAAGTCCATTATCGAACTTCAATCGCTTGAAGACTTTCGTTTTACCCGGTAATTTCTCTTGAGCGTTGGGAATATCCCCCACGATTGCTCCAATCGCGATTAACTCATCTACACCAATGCGCTCAATGGTATGTGCGGAAGCCACATCTCTTATTTGATGCGCTTCGCAATGGGTGCAGGTGAAGCTTCGGTCGCTCAGTGCCAGCGAATGCTCATGATGACATGACACACAAACACCTGTGGATTTTGTGTACCGGTTTATCTCATGGTAAAGGCCGCCTTCTCGCTTGACTTTATATTTCACCATATCAGTGATTTTAGCCATGCCATTGTCACTGATCATTCTTCCATTGAATCGCTGCATTCCGCGTACATTTAAGTCCTCGAAAATCACCAAATCCGAAGCCTTGGCTATCGTATTCGACAGTTGGTGAAGCATATCGTGGCGTTGACGTGCAATACGTCCATGCAGCTTATTGATGCGTTGTTTTGTTTTATGCCAGCGAATCGAGCCTTTGTTACGGCGAGCTAACTGGCGTTGAAGTTGTTTCAGTTTTTGTTCTGATTGCTTTAGGTATTTTGGATTGTTTATATCCAATCCATTCGAGCCAACAATGATTTGGTTACTGTTAATGTCATAGCCGGACACGGAGTTTAGGCGGTGTTTAGGTTCAGCTACAGACGCTTCCTGAACAATGGAAGCGAACCATTTTCCGTGTTGGTATTCAATGGTCACGGATTTCAACTTACTGACCAATTTTCGGTGCAGCACAATAGGCACAAGGCCAATCTTGGGAATACGAAGGCAACCGTTTTCTAATCGCACACTGTTATTCGTATTCACGCAACGAAATGCATCGTCGTGAAGTTTCTTTTTCTTGTAACTGACTTTGTGCTTGGGAAAGCGTTGCAGGCGTTTTTTGATTACTGCGTTTCGCAACGCCTCGTCCAAATCACGTAGCACCTGTTGTAGAGCAGCCTGGTCTAACGCTTTTAGCCAAGCAAACTCTTCGAAATCTTTCAGGGATTTCGCTAATGACCACATATCACCGTAGGACAAGAATGTTTTGTCGTAGCGATATCGCCTGATACATTCACTGAGCATAAGATTCCAAACACCACGCGCAGACGCACCAAACAGAGTCAGTTTTTCTTCCTGATCAGGTTTGGGTTTCAACCGAAAGTTGTAGCGAAGCGTTTGTGTTTGCATACTGTCATTTTATACCTGTCTCTTATACACATCTCCGAGCCCACGAGACGCTACGCTATCT
>OJAY01000526.1_pt1 | contig 12921 bp, 14 predicted proteins | sample 1590331 | NCBI WGS metagenome assembly OJAY01 (sample SAMN05416835, study PRJEB24817) | seawater metagenome | isolation source: Sea water | place: Canada:Atlantic | collected 2013-07 | reverse complement strand
ACGAGATAGCGTAGCGTCTCGTGGGCTCGGAGATGTGTATAAGAGACAGGCCAGAGCTTCTGGAAGCCCTGTTTGGTGTAACAGCACCCAACAACTTCCCGCGTAACGACCTGGTTACCGCGTTCCTGACCGGCGTGCCGGACCTGAACCAGCCTGAGGGCGTTACCGTCTCAGAGATGTTGCGCCTGAACCCGGCCGTCCCGGCCACGGCACCCGCCAGTCAGAACGATCTCGGGGTGCTCGGTGCCGATAATGCCGGCTTCCCGAATGGTCGTCGCCCGGTGGATGACACGGTGGATATCGCGTTGCGTGTTGCCATGGGCGTTCTGGCAGATCCAGCCGACGCTCCGGACGGTGGCCTTGAATACACAGATGGTGTGCAGCTTAACCCGGCCGAACTCCAGGAAGTCTTCCCGTACCTGGCCACACCGATCGCCGGTTCACCCAACAGTTAACAGGAGGTCAAGATGAATTTGCTTCTTAAAACCTCATGTCTGGCTGTTGTGGCAGCAATGCTGGGGGGCTGTTTCAACGGCTCCAGCGGCAGTCGGGAACCAAGGCCGGACCCAGCGGTTGATTTCACGGCTTTCGTGAAAACGCAGATCGACAACACGAACAACACTCGTGCAGCTGTCCAGATCAACAACCAGGAGTTCAGTTTCAATGACCAGAATAATGAACAGGCGTTCGACGATCTGTTCATCCAATAGGACCCCTTGCCGGCCTTCAGTACGCCTGAAGCCGGCAAGCACACTCCCTGCCCTTCGGGGCGGGGCTTTTTGTGTCGGGCTGTGGTTGATGGCCGCTTTACCAAACGTCGCAACCGCTGCACCCGGACCTATTGAGAAGGATTTCGCCGATACCGACATTCTTGTTGAACTGCCAGAGCCGGTACTGACCACGTCCGAACTACCGGATTCGCCCGGACAACTGGCAAACACCGTACAAAATCAGATCTCCCGTGCCAGAAGCACCGGAGACCCCCGTTTCCTGGGCTACGCCGACGGGATGTTGCAGCGTTGGCCCGGAGAAATGACCGACCGGCTGCTTACCCTCAGGGCAACACTGGACCAGAGCCTCCACCGCTTTGACAGTGCCAGGAAAGACCTGGAAACCGTCATAGCCCGATCCAGCGCCACACTCCAGAAAAACCAGGCTCGGTTGCTGTTGGCCAACCTGGAAATCGTTCAGGGCAATTATGAAGACGCACGAAAGCACTGCGCCCAGTTGCAACAATCCTACCCCGGATTGATTGCCGACAGCTGCACGGCTCAGGTTGATGCCCGCACGGGTAGCCCCGAAGCGGCCTACCAGAAACTCCAACGACGAACAGACGCAACCGATGCCGATGTCACCAGTCGGCTTTGGGCGGAGGGAACCCTGGGGGATATCGCCGCGCAGATAGGCAGCCCCGCTGCGGAGGATCACTGGAAAACAGTGCTCAGCATCGCCCCCGACGATCTCTATACCCGCACCCAACTGGCAGACTGGTATCTGGGCCGAAACCAGAACGACAAGGTACTGGCCCTGACCGACGGCTATGAACAAGTCGATCCACTGGCCGTTATTCGGGCGATTGCCATGGCTGAGTCCGGGCACCCGAATGCAGAGACGTTGGCCGAAAGCCTCAGGGAGCGCTTCGCAGAGGCTCGTTGGCGCGGAAACCTGCTGCACCAGCGAGACATGGCACGCTTCCAACTGGACGTGGAAGGCGATGCCGAGACCGCATTGACCTTTGCGGCAGATAACTGGCGCAGCCAGCGCGAGCCCCTCGATACCCGGCTGCTGCTGCGTGCCGCCGATGCGGCGGGTGACAACGAGCCAGCCCGGAAGGTGAGAACCTGGCTGAAAGAGCAGGGGCAGACCGATGCACGCTACCCGGAGGCTGAATCATGAGGGGTATGAAACAATGGGGCAGCCTGGTGGTATCCATGGTCCTGCTGGCCCTGATCTCCGGAACGGCATGGGCCCACAAAGCCAGCGACAGCTTCATCTACCTGAACCAGGACCGGGGCGAGATACGGATCGATGTGGCACTCCGGGACGTCTCGGTGGCCTTGCCGCTGGACCGGAACGGGGATCGCCAGCTCAGTGGTGCGGAGCTCCGTGCTGGCCGGGACCAGATTACCCGATGGGTAGAGCAGGGCGTAATCTTGTCCAGCGCCCAGGCCGATTGCCGCCTGACCGGCCAGCAATGGGGGCTTGCCAGCCATAGCGACGGCCCCTATGCCGCCGGTCTCTACACCATTAGCTGCCCCGATGGCGCCACGCCCGACACCCTGACATACAACCTTCTGTTCTCACAGGACCCGCTCCATCGCGGCCTGATAAGCCTTGAAAGCGGCGGCACCAGCACGCTGGGGGTAGTAGGCCCTGACAGTCGCCAACTGGCGCTCTCCGCCGGAGACGCACCAGGAAGCCTGCAGCTGTTCGGAACCTTCCTGTACGAAGGTGTCATCCATCTGCTCATCGGCCTCGACCACATACTGTTTCTTCTGGTGCTGATGCTGCCGGCCACACTGAGAAAAAACGATGGCAGCACGCCGGTGGGGCTGAAGCAGCGGCTATGGGAACTGACGGGGATCGTGACCGCGTTCACGGCGGCCCATTCCGTAACCCTGGCACTGGCAGCCCTTGGCATTGTTCGTCTGCCCATCGCCTGGGTGGAGACCATCATCGCTCTGTCCATAGCGGTGGCCGCCATGAACGTGATGTGGCCGATACTGGGCAGGAAAACCTGGAAGCTGGCCTTTGGGTTCGGGCTGATACACGGATTCGGGTTCGCCAGCGTTCTGGGGGATCTCACCAGCGGTGTTTCCCAGACCGTCGTGGCTCTCGCCGGCTTCAACATTGGCGTAGAGCTCGGGCAGTTGGGCCTGCTGGTTATTGCCTTCCCGCTGCTTTACCTCTGGGGTAAAACACACCTATACGGCAGGGCGGTCGTTCCGCTGACACTGATTGCAGTAGGCGCAATCAGCCTTTACTGGGTAGCCGAGAGGGCAATGGCCATCTGAGCCTGGCCCCGGTGCCTTTCGACACCGGGGCTCCCAATGGCATATTAATCAGTGCAGTGCACGGAGTTGGCGTGGATACAGAGCGGCGCTGACCTCCGGTTCATCCAGCAGATCCGCCAATTCCATATCCACCTCGGTTTCCTCGCCTTCATCAGGCAGCGGCTCAAACAGGGTGTTCAGCCAGGAGGTTACTGACGGTGCTTCGTCACGACCGTATTCGGTGGACAAGGCCTTGATCCGTCGGAAGCCGATAATGCGCTGGTGCTTGGGATCACGGATCTGCTCAAAGCCACGCCAGTAGATGCGGTCGCGGGTGTGCAACTGCACAAACAGTGTGTCGATGGGCTCTGCCGGGTCCTCACCGCGTGCAGGCTGCTCTTCGTCGCTATCTGCCACTGACTGGGTGTCCTCTGACCCTGCTTCGGCTTTCGCCGGTTTCTTGCTGCGGATGGTGGTCCACGCCGGGTACAGCACGGCAACCGCATCGGCTTCCACATGCTCTCGGGCCGCGCGCAGGATCAATCCCCAGCGGGCCTTGTCGGCATCGGTTTCAAGAGAGTTAATGGGCAAGTCGTAGCTTTGTTCGCTGGACAGTACGATCGCCATCATTGGGGCATCAAGCTCCCCCATGGCCTCGGCCTGTGCTACAGACACCAGTTCGTCGATTGCCATCGGTTGGTTCATAATACGCTCGCCTCCTCGATGCCATCAGGGTCGTTCAGGAAGAATGGGCTCTTCCTGACTCACAGCATAGCCTGTTCCTGCCATAAAGATAAACGTGGATACGGTGATCCCGGATCACAATGCGTTATTTATTGTTTCAGTGCATGGCGTCAGATCATTGCTTCCAGCAGTTCGTAGCGCCCAAACCAGGGGTTGGCCTCTTCCAGTTGTGCCGCCAGCTGAAGTAGGGTGCCTTCGTCTCCGTGCGGAGCGCCGAACTGCACTCCCACCGGCAATCCGGCGGCTGTCCAGGCGAGCGGGACAGACATCGCAGGTGTACCGGTAAGGTTGGCAAGCTGGGTAAAGGGCGTGCGGGCGAGGCTTTCCATAGCCATCTGGTCGACTTGCCCACTGCGGTGTACCAACTTGCCGGCTTTCAGCAGCAACATCAGCCGGGCAGCCACCTGCAGATGGGATGGGGTATCCAACTCGCCAATCTTCGCCGGTAACTGGCCAGCCGTCGGGCACAGGTACATGTCGTAACCTTCAAAAAACGCCCCCAGGGCGCGAGCAAAATCGTTCCACTGCTGGCGACGGCGCACGTAGTCCGGTAGAGGCATGGTCCGCCCCAACATACCGATCAGACGGGTATCCAGTTCGAAGTCGTCATCGCGGGCACCAAACTCGGCTTTCGCGCGGTCCATCAACGTGGACACTTCCCCGAAATACAGCCCCAGATAACAGCGGGCGAGGGCCATGCCGTCGAATTCCGGACGCGCATACTCCACCCGGTGCCCCAGGTTTTCCAGAGTGCGCGCAGTCTCCTCAACGGCATCCACACACTCCCTTGCCACGTCGGTTTCGTAGGGCGACGACGTAAATACACCAATCTTGAGGCTGCGTGGCGCCCGCTGCATCAGCTTGGCATAGGGGGCAGTTGGCGGTGCGATGGTAAAGGGATCTCCCACCGCAGGGCCAGCCAGCACGTCCAGCATGGCGGCGCTGTCTCGAACCGTGCGGGTGACCACGTGATCGGTCGAGGCGCCCGTCCATGCCTCACCCACCGAAGGGCCGGAGGAAATGCGACCGCGCGACGGTTTCAACCCGAACAGCCCGTTGTAGGCCGCCGGAATGCGAATCGAGCCGCCACCGTCATTGGCTCCCGCCATGGGTACAATACCCGCCGCCACCGCAGCACCGGAGCCGCCGCTGGAACCACCCGGTGTCCGATCCGTATCCCATGGATTACGGCAGGCTCCCCAGAGTTTCGATTCGGTGACTGCCTTCAGTCCGAACTCCGGCGTTGCGGTGCGGCCCAGGAATACCAGGCCCGCAGCCCGTGCACGGCGTACAAACTCTGAATCCCGGGACGCGATGTTTTTCTTCAATCCCCGGCTGCCGTAGGTACAGGGCTGGCCTTGCTGTTCCTGGGCCAGATCTTTAAGCAGCATGGGAACGCCCGAGAAGGTACTATCCGGTGTAGGCGCCTGGTTCAGTGCATCGGAGAACTGGGGGTGGCAGATGGCGTTGAGCTTGTCATTCACCGTGGCCGCACGCTCAATAGCGGCCTCACAGATGTCACTGGCCGCGACTTCTCCGCGGCGAATCAGGTCGGCAAGCGCTACCGCGTCGTATCGGAGGTATTCGGATTGCTTCATGATCGATTCCGTTTGTTATTCTGTTTTCGGGAGATTGGGGAAACCGGTATTTATGAACATGAGCTTTAAGCGTCACTTTCTTGCTGTCGTTATAATAGTCACATCTGTTATCGCGTCCACTTCGCAAGCGAGTAAAAAACCGCCGGAACCTGCCGAGAACTGGACCAGCGTTGTTCGCAGCTCACCCTACTGGTCAAGTCAGGGGGTATACCAGAACATCACAACCATCCGCCGCTGGGTACTGAAGGAGTCCGGTTATTGCTCTAAGCCCGATCGGCACATTCTGTTCGATATGCGCGGCCAGTTCCTTGGCTATATCGACGATGGCTCCGACCGTGAGGCCACCCAGGTTCGCCTGAATGATACCAGAGCCTCTCTGGCAGCCACGGGCCGCGCTGACGACTGGACCCCGGGCGGCCCCGACAGGACCGGATACCCCTTCGCCCTGTCCTGTCGACAGCCGCACGTCAACCTGGATGAAGCCGTGGCACGCTACCTTGGCACCCTGCCTTCGGAACTGATTTGGGGTGCCTGGGACGATCTGTCGTTCGCCTCTCAGGAAGCACCACAGCCACTCCACGAGGCACTGATGTACGTTTATGGCCTGCGTGAGCAGCAGCAACGCCTCGATCTGCCGGTGAGCCTGCCCAAGTACCTCGGCGGCCAGGTATTGATCGAGAGCAGCGGCCAGCAAAGGGCGCACTCTGCCGCCAACGCCAAAGGCATCCTTCAGCTCTCACCCTCGGCGCTCAAAGACTGCCGGATCAAACCCGCCAACCACTGGCATCGATTGGCACAGATTGACTGCGCCCTCAAACTGATGGATCAGAATGCTCGCAACCTCAGGCCGCCCTTCGAGGCGCGCTTCGGTCACCTGCCCGACGACAAAGGGGATCAGCTTTTTACGCTGCTTCTGGTCCAGGCTTATCACGGCGGTGCCAGCCGCGTTCAGTCCCTGCTGGAGGATGAGACACTGTCGAAGCCTGCGATTTATTTTGCCCAGGAGCATGAGCGATTCAGTGCGGGAGACATTGCCTTTGGCATGGTGTTCCACAATTTGGGGCGGGATCGCTTCGGGCTGGCTTCGCTGTATTATGTGGCGGATGTTCAACTCGCCACCGAGGCGCTGTGTAAAACCGCGCGACTCGCTGATACCCGCTTCTGCCAATAAACCCGGAGCCCGCCTTGGAACTGACGTTCATCCCGGAAGGCCTGAACACCGCAACGGCCGTTTTCCTGCTGCTGAGTTCTGTCATTACGTCGATGATTACCGCCAGCCTTGGCGCCGGGGGCGGGGTTCTGTTGCTGGTATTGATGGCGTTCTGGATACCACCGGCGGCGATCATACCGGTTCACGGTATGATCCAGTTGGGTTCCAACGCCGGGCGAGCCACACTGACCTGGCAGCACACCGACTGGAAAGCCATTGCAGCCTTCGCACCAGGGGTACTGGTCGGAGCGGGGCTTGGCGCCTGGTTGCTGATCGACCTGCCGCCCTATCTGTGGCAACTGACCATTGGCGTTTTCGTGCTTTACCTGTGCTGGGGCCCCGCTCTGCCAAAGGGAGCCTTCGGCAGCATCGGGATCTTTCTTGCCTCTGCGTTAACCAGTTTCATTTCCCTGTTTGTGGGCGCAACCGGTCCCCTGGTGGCCTCCTTCATCAAGCAGATGCACACCGAGCGTTTCACCACCGTCGCGACATTCGCCACGGCGATGACGCTCCAGCACGCACCCAAGGCGTTGGTTTTTGGACTCGCTGGTTTCGTTTTCCGCGACTGGCTGATGTTCATACTGGCCATGATCGGCTTTGGTTTTGCCGGCACCTGGCTGGGGCTCCACGTGCTCAAGTCCCTGAGCAATCGGCACTTCAGCCGCGTGTTCAACGTTCTTCTGACCCTGCTTGCTCTGCGCTTGCTGTGGCAGGCGGGCAGCTCTGCGGGGTGGTGGTGATCAATCCGGCTTCTGCCGTGACGGTAAGGGAACCGTCACCACACGATTTCGCCCCTGGGCCTTGGCGGCGTAGGTGCCTTCGTCAGCACGCGCAACGACTTCCCGGGGCCCTGTATCCGCGACACCCATCTCGGTCAGGCCGATGCTGGCAGTCACTCCAAACGTCCTGCCGTCCTGCTCTATACGCAAGGCTTTAATACCGGCTCGGATTTTCTCGGCAAGCTCGACAGCGCGCTGCTGACCACAGGCAGGCAGGATAATACCGAATTCATCGCCACCAAGACGTGCCACCGTATCCGACTGGCGCACGGACTGCGTGAGCAGGTCCGATAGTCGCCCCAGCAAATCATCTCCCAGCAAGTGCCCGCCTTCGTCGTTAACGGGCTTGAAGTAATCCAGGTCGATCAACATCAAAACGCTGGCCGCCGTTTTTTTGTTCGTATCCATCAGACATTTGACCAGGGACGAGTTGAACGCCCGGCGATTGAGCAAGCCCGTCAGGCTGTCGTGGGTCGCTTCCCAGGACAGCCGTTCTTCTTCGCGACGGCGGGCGCTGTCATCCCGGACCACGAATACCATACGGTGATTATGGCTTTCCCGGCGAAGATGAAGCATTGCCAGGTCTATATCGAAGAGTTGGCCCGTCCTGTTTCGCAGGGTGGCATACAGGCTATCCACATCGGCACTGCGCAGAAAATCATCTGCTTCCCAGCGATGGTTCTCGTCTTCAATCGATACCAACGTGAAAAAATTCTGCTGCTCACCGCTGTTGGCCAATCCCAGGAACCCAGAGGCGGCTTCGTTGGAGTACCGGATAATGCCATCGGCATCCACCATCAGCACACCTTCCTGCAATACGCCCAGAATACTGTCTGCACGTTTCTGTTGCTCGGCCAGCTCCGCCTCGATCTCCAGTTCGTGGGTGATGTCCCTGACCACGGTGATGGTACCCAGGGAACGCTCCTCCGTCTCAATCACCGACGTCATGGCATCCGCCCACACCACTCCAGCGCCGGAGCGGCTTTTCAAGCGGAATCGCCCTCGGAACACCGTCTTGCTGCGCAGAGCCTCTCGCCACGCTTCAACCGTGCCAGGCCGGTCCTCTTCGTAAACACCTTGAATCAGGGGGGTATGCTGGAGATCATTGGAGCTGACTCCGATGATCCGCTCAAATGCCGGGTTAACGAATTCAATCCTGCCCAGAACATCGGTCTGGATAATGCCGATCGGCGCACTCTGGGTAAGTGAACGGAAAAACGCCTCGCGCTCGGCCAGGGAGGACAGCACTTCGTCACGCTCTTCCATCACGGTGTTGAAGGTCTCCGCAACCTGGCGGATTTCCGTGCCTCCCAGAACGTCCACCGGCTCGGTCCGTATCCCCAGGTGGCGCTCACTGATCTGGAACCCCAGATTTCGCATGGGCGCCATCAACCGACGAAACACCACCAGCGCCAAGGGCGCCACGATCAGAATCACGATCAGGAGAGTCTGCGCAAAGCTGTCCGTCAACCGGCTGAGCGGCGCATAGGCCTCTTTCACCGGCCACACCGCGGCCACAAACCAGGGCACCTGTGACATTTGGCGTATCGAGGTGATGGTTTCGGTGCCTTCCTGGTCAAGCGTCTGCACAGTGCCTTCAAAACCCGCCATGGCCTTCTTGTGGGCCTCGTTTTCAAGCCTGAGCGGCACCATGGTTTCACCGGTACGGCCGTGGCCCAGGGTTACACCGGTACGTGTGGCAATGCTGACATAGCCGGTTTTGCCGATACTCACAGCGCTGGTGTCTTCCATGAAGTTGTCGCCGTCGAGAAAAACCGCCCCTCCCAGCACGCCAATAAACCGTTGACGATGATCGAAAATCGGCGCCGTCATCATAACGGCGGGCCGCTCCCGGTAGTTCGACACATAAGGGTCACTGATAATGGAGGTAAGCTGGCTTGAGGTCTGGCGGAAATACTCACGGCCGCTGACATCCAGCCCTGTCTGCCGGAAGCTTTCTGGATACTCCGCAATGACCTTGCCACTGGCATCAAATACGTAGATCCCGTCGAACATATGTTGCAACGCAATCTCGCGACGGACGAGAAGGCGGGAGCGGGAGCGCAGCACCACCTCCTCCATGGTGAACCCTTCCGCGACATGGGTCAGGGTATCCCGGCGCTGGGCCAGGCGTGCATCAAGATCGCTGGCAACCAGTTCCGCGATGGTCTCCACCTGCTCCCTTGTCTGCCCCGCCAGTTCCGAGCGTCCCACCAGAGAACTGACCACGGCCACCGCCAGAGCAGCCAGCACGATGGCCAGGATGACAAAGGCAACAGCACGATTAACCAGGCTTGCTAGCCAGCGTCTTATCATCACAGCGGAGTGGCTCCCGCTTCATGGACGCAGGATAGGTTCGGGTTGACGTCCCTTAATGCTAAATATCTGTTTTTCACTCGATAACGTGTCGATTACTGGAGGATTTAATATTGGTAAGTCTAACAGAGACTCGGGTTTCAGCAGGTTACAGAACTTGCAATTTCAATGATAATCGTTACTATTTAGACCTATTTTCTTAACTGAGGTTTCCCCAATGTCCGAGTCCCTGCTCGCCGACGCCACCGGAATCAGCGCCGGCCCGGTCAGTCAGCTGCTGGAAATGGGCGGCCCCGTCATGATTGTGTTGCTGGCGATTGCCCTGGCAGGTGTTGTCACCTTTCTTTACCTCATGTTATTCGGCACTTTTTTTGCCCCCAGGTTTACTGCCAAACTTAAAAAGGCCATTACAAAATGGCAACAAAGGCCTGACGGCAACGTGGCGGAAGACCTGCAACGGTCAGCTGGCCGATACGCCCGACTGAACCCACTGCACCACTTGATCGTCAACACCATGAACGCCCGCAATGCCGGCACCGATCCCCAGCAGATTCGGGAGTCCGTCGCCAGGGACGCCCATGAAGCCCTCGAGCCCTTCGAGGCACCGCTCAAGATCATCGAAGTGATTGCCGCGCTGGCACCGTTGCTGGGCCTTTTAGGCACCGTTCTGGGCATGATGGAGGCGTTTGGAGCCATGGCCGCCACCGAAGGGCGCGCCAATGCCTCCCAGCTAAGCGGCGGCATCTACGAAGCACTCACCACAACTGCGGCCGGCCTGGTTATCGCCATTCCGTTTGCCGCACTGGCCGCCTGGATTGAATTCCGCCTGCGGCGTATCCAGAAAACCATTAATAGCGCACTGGTCACCATTCTTTCGGTCCCCGTCGCCACGACGGAAAACGAACCGGCGATGGAGACCCACGATGAGTCGGCACCGGCCACCGGCACCAGGACCGGGCGCGTTGTGGAGTATTCCGGGGACGAGCATCAGGGTCGCCTGGCCAATGCAACTGGTTGAACCACGCCCGGCACGCCCGATCCCGATCCGCATCACCCCACTGATCGATGTGGTCTTCATTCTGCTGGTGTTCTTCATGCTCACCAGCCGTTTGCTGCCGGTCAGTTTCATGGAGCTTAGCAACAGCACGGGCGACACCAGTTCAGTCACCGGAGAGCCGATCCCCGAAGTGGTCATCCAGCGTGATGGCCAGGCTCGCTGGCAGGGAGAAACCTATGGAGTGGACGGTCTGGTCCAGCAGCTCCGGGCCGGTGGCGTCAGCGAAATCAACCTCGCCACAGAGTCTGCCACCCAACTGACTCATTTCACCCAGGCCTACAGTCAGCTCACTGACAGTGGCGTTACCACGCACTGGAAGCGCACCCCTGACGCTGCGGAGCAGCCATGACGGATCTGGTACCGCCGCCCGTTACCTCGGGCAAGTCATTGATGGAGCGTCTCGAGGACGCTCTCCTGCCGCTCATCAATCTGGTATTCCTGCTGCTGATGTTCTTTATCGTGGCAGGCCAACTGTCAGACACCCCGTTGCCAGAGCTACCGGGCACCGGGCAACAAGCCGGTAATGAGCAGCCCTATGCCGATCTCACCGTCACTGCAAAAGGCGAGTGGCAAGTCGACGGCCGCACCGTAACGACGCAGGGCCTTCCCAAGGCATTGCCAGCGCCGGATGAAGAATCCCCGTTGAAAATCGCCGCTGAACGCGAGATTGCCATGTCTGATCTGGAGTCGCTGCTTCGTGTGCTGGAGGACAACGGCTATCAGGAAGTCATCCTGCTGACGGAGCCCGCCAGTTGATGGGTGCCAGCAAGACCGTCCGTTGCCTTCTTCTGCTCGTTTCCGTTGTTATCACTGCAATTGTGGTGGTAATCGCCACGCCCGAGCGAATTCCTGAACTGAAACCGCTCGGAAACGCCGCCGTTAATTCCGCGCCTGCTATCAAGATTTCCCTGGCCGGCAAACCGGCGCCCGAAACGCCCGAACCCCAGCCCCCCGAGCCAACTCCGAAACCAGAGCCAGAGCCAGAGCCAGAGCCAGAGCCAGAGCCAGAAATTGTGCCGGAACCGGAACCCGAGCCACAACCCGAACCTGAGCCGACACCGCAACCCGAAGTAACAGAGCCTGAGCCCCAGGTTGATGCGACTGAAAGCGACACGAGCACGGAGCAAGTATCCGAAAACACTGCTGAAACTGCTGAAGAAGAAAACCTCAACCAGCAGGTTGAACTCACTGCCGGACAGTCCTCCGATGTGGACCGCTACCTCACGGAACTGAGCCGGCATCTGGGGCGCTACTACGAATACCCACGTCGGGCCCGTCGTCTTGGCCAGGAAGGCGCTCCGGTGGTGGTTTTCGAGTTCAGCCGTGATGGCACTCTGGTAAACCACTCTTTGCACGCCTCCTCAAGCCATGCGTTGCTCGATGATGCTGCGCTGGACATGCTCAAGGACGCGGAACCACTGCCGGAAGTCCCCGACTCCATGAAAGGCCAGACCTTCACCTATACCCTGCCGATTAATTTCAACCTACGCTGAGCAATGTTGAGCAATTTTTTGCTCGATCAGCAAGATCTCGCCCCAAAGCCAGCAACCGATTGCCTGGCCCAGCCGTAGACTATCAACCTTGAAACCGTTACTTGCTGTTATTAAAGACATTTATGTTTCTGGCACGGCCTTTGTTATGTGTTAAGTGTCCAGGGAGATCCCGAGGACACTTACTCATTCACACGTCATGGAGCAGACTATGCCAACTCCTTGTTATATCAGCATCGAAGGCCAAACTCAGGGCAACATCACCGCCGGCGCATTCACATCCGACTCCGTAGGCAACATCTACGTTGAAGGTCACGAAGACGAAGTGCTGGTTCAGGAATTCAGCCACGTTGTCACCGTTCCGACCGATCCCCAGTCCGGTCAGCCTTCCGGTCAGCGCGTTCACAAGCCGTTCAAGTTCACCTCTGCGCTGAACAAAGCAACCCCGCTTATGTACAACGCCCTGGCTTCTGGCGAAATGCTGCCGAAGGTTGAGCTGAAGTGGTACCGCACCTCTGTTGAAGGCAAGCAGGAGCACTTCTTCTCCACCATCCTGGAAGATGCCACCATCATCGACATCCAGTGCAACATGCCGCACTGCCAGGACGCCGCCAGCGCTGACTTCACCCAACTGGTAACCGCGTCCCTGTCCTACCGTAAAGTGACCTGGGAACACGCTGTTGCCGGTACTTCCGGTGCGGACGACTGGCGTTCGCCGATCGAAGGCTAAGCCC
>OJAY01000507.1_pt1 | contig 13269 bp, 10 predicted proteins | sample 1590331 | NCBI WGS metagenome assembly OJAY01 (sample SAMN05416835, study PRJEB24817) | seawater metagenome | isolation source: Sea water | place: Canada:Atlantic | collected 2013-07 | reverse complement strand
AAGAAAAAAGAACGCCGCCAGCAGCAACGTGACCACAGTGGGCTATCCCCCGAGCAAATGATTGAACAAGGCGCACCGGTGCAGGCCGTGGCCGAAGCCGTCAAAGCGGAGTTGATTCCTGACCGTAAGAAACTCAAAGGCTTTATCCGCTACAGCGGAAAAAACAAAGATTTAAGCTTAAGTTTCTCGGCAAATTTAATGGGCGGTGATATCGAATTCAATAAACAAGATAAATCGTTATTGATTCGTAAAATCCCGGAAAGCTTGCTAAAGCAATTGACCGGAAAAAAAGACGACGAATAAACATCGAGATTGGTTTGTTGGGTTACGCGCAGCGCGCTAACACCAACCTACTTTTTATGAATGTTTGATTGCTTGATAGACGTCTACTTTATTGGGGGAGTCTTCTCCCTAGTGACTCCATTGGTGACTTCGTAGGTTGCGGTTAGCGCGTAACCCAACAATTCACGATTCATAGGCAATTAAACAAAAAAGCCCAGCTATCTGCTGGGCTTTTCTCTTAAGAGGTACTTACTCTTATTCTAAACTCAATCTTCAAACTGCTGATACTGATCAATCGTTGCTGAAACATTCGCGTGCATGAAATCACCATCGTGTGGCCACAAGAACGCAGTCCAAGGCGTCAATGCCAATGGATTAATCACGTAGGTGTTATCAACCACTTGATAATCAATATCAAAGCTCACACCGGCAATTGAGTTAGAACTGCTTTCAATCCACTGTGCAGCATCATTACAAGCAACTTCTGTATCAGTACAACTGTTCACATATAAGGTGAAAGTAGCGTCAGTACTAATGGTTGCGCCTAGGCTATTGGTAACAACTTTGTCGATATTCTGATTGAAACGGTAGTACTGAACCTGACGATTTTGGTCATCAAAGAAGGTGTAAACGTCTTGGGTAAATTCCCAAACGTCATCTTCTTGTTCGGTAGTTTGAACACCACGTGCGATCGATACACATTCGGCGATCGCTTCCGCTTGTACACCCGCCGTCCCCAAGTTGATGAAGTCCAAGTTAAAGCCGAATGTCACTTCGTCAGAATTATTAAAGTCTGCGCTATCACTGACTTTTACACCTTCAATAGTCAGTGTGGTTGACTCACCAACCGGTGTAGTCACACGGCTTGCCACTGCATCTAAGGATTGGAAATCACTAGAGTAAGTCACCGTCAAATCAGTCAGGGTTTGCGGCGTTACGCCTGTTTCGTCTGTGCTTCCGGCTTCGGTTAACGTTGCCTCATAACCATTGGCCGTAGGGACGATGACATAATCGTTTCTCCATGACGAATCACAACGGGTAACTTCATACACACCTTCTTCGTTTGCGGTGATTGCGACCATTTCACGACTTTGAGCTTCGTATACGAATGGGTTCATGCTGTCGCTTTCATTGGGCTCTGTGGTGTTTTCAGTCGTGACCAACATCCAAATACCTTCCGGAGATGTCTCGTCTAAGCTGCTATTCACAAATGGCAGGCCATTAAACCCTTGAGGAAAACAACCAGTGAGTGGAACCGTAAGAGCAACCGCTGCGCCAGTAGTCAGGCAACGTTTTATTAGATCTGACATGGGAATCTCCGTATTGTTATTTGCATATCTTCTGACCATCACTCTACATGATAAACGCCTGTCTATTATCGTTTAAGCACAGCAATGGCCTTATTGGCCCCACACAACAAGACAATATACGCCACCACTAACGTCATCGGCGCTCATAGAGTGGCTACCACACTTTGTTCTGCTGGGCATAAGCTCGCGCTAACGGCGTTGGCAGGTCATAAGCCGTTTCTAAGGCACTCGCATCTCGTAAAATGTTGCTAGAGCCTTGCGCTGAAATTGCACCATCTTTCATTATTACGACACGATCGGCCCATGAGGCCGCCAAGCTAATATCATGCAACACGGCACACACACCAACCCCCTGCTGAGCAAAGTCTCTAACAACGCCCATAATGGCGTGTTGATGGGCTGGGTCGAGAGCAGATGTACACTCATCCAGCAATAAATAACGTGGCGCGGAATCGTTAACACTATGTGTAAGCACTTCCCATATTTGCACTAAAACTCGCGCCAGCTGAACTCGCTGTTGTTCGCCGCCTGATAAGCTAGGATACAGTCGATCACGTAATGCCCACACCCCAGTTTTTTGCATTGCCTCTTTTTGCCAATGCCTTGTTTGAGTTTCATCACCTAACGGGCTTCGCCCCAGTGCCACCACTTGCCAAACCGTCATGGGAAACGCGAGAACAACGCTTTGTGGCATAACTGCAATACGTTGTGCTCGCTCGCTCCCCCGCCATTCATCTAATGCCACATCATCAAGAAAGACACGCCCAACCTCTGATCCTCTTTCACCCGAGAGGCAACTTAACAAGGTTGATTTACCCGCACCGTTTGGCCCCAATATGGCAACGCATTCGCCCACCTTAAGCGCAATAGACGTGGGGTGAAGTAAAGTTTTTCTTCCTGCTCTAACCACTAAATTATTGGCTCTTAGCATCACTGCCACCTCTTTGTTTGTTGCAACAACAAGGTCAAAAAAACTGGCCCACCAATTAATGCCATGACTAAGCCTACGGGTAAATCCGCAGGGGCAATCACAGTACGAGCTAAAGTATCCGCGACCAGTAATAAACTCGCTCCCGCCAGTGCCGATAATGGCAATAGCTGTCGATGATCTGCCCCCACCACCAAACGTAATAAATGCGGTACTACCAAGCCAATAAAACCAATCATGCCGGTGACGGCCACACTCGATCCAACAATTAATGCCGCGCCAATTAATAACCACCGCTTGGATGACTGCACATTAAAACCGAGGTGCATCGCCACTTGTTCTCCCATAAGTAACGCATTAAGCACTCTTGCCGAGCGCAGCATAAAAATCAGAGGAGGAAGAATAAACACGCAAAGCGCCGTAATTTCAGGCCAACGACCATGAGCAAGGCTGCCCATAGACCAAAAGGTCATGTCCCGTAACTGTTGGTCGTCCGCAAGGTAAGTGAGTACACCCGTTGCAGCGCCGGCCAACACATTAATTGCAACGCCTGCTAATAAAAGAATGGCGACTTGTGTTTTACCGCCAATCGTTCCCAGACGATAAATCACCAAAGTCACAAGCAAACCGCCAAAAAAAGCAGCAATCGGTAAGGCAAATGGGCCGGTTAGAGCTTTCCAACCCGACAACACACTCGCACTCGCACTCAACACAATCACAGCCACCGCCGCTAACGCAGCGCCACTGGCGACACCAATCAAGCCGGGGTCTGCTAATGGGTTGCGAAATACTCCTTGCGTCACCGCACCTGCCACCGCTAGACCAGCACCAACCAAGGCGGCTAATATAGCTCGTGGCAATCGTAATTCCTGTACAACCCAATCAGCAGAGCCATCCACCCCCAACCCTTGAAGTGTGCGGATTATGCCTGTGACAACATCCCCGAAAGTGATAGACATCGGGCCGGTTAGTAACGCCAAAGCAAACGTCACGATCAACAATCCGACCAGAGCACTGGTTAGCCTCACAAAAGATGGTTCGCCACGCTCTACTGTTTCTGAATCATTACTGTGAGTATGGGATGTCTGCATCGCTGGCATCATGATTTATTCTACCGCGACCTGAGACATATCTTGCTCGGGATATACCAAAGGTTTTAGCATGGCTAACGCTTCCGCGATTCGCGGACCAAAACCCAGAGCCAAACCGACATCAATTGCATGAATTTGATTGTTATTACTCGCAGGAGTCATCGCCAACGTTTGCTTCACGCTCACCGTATCAGCCGGCCCGGTATGTCCCACCAGCACCACCTCAGGCGCGGCGAGTAACGCACCTTCAGCACTGACCGGTTTATAGCCTTGGTGCGCAAATGCATTTTGAATATTCAACATATCCATCAGCGCTTGCGCTTTGGTATCTTGGCCTGCAGCCATCAAACCTCGGCCAGAGGCCCCCAATAGGAACAAAGTGCTAGGAGACTTTTCACCAGCAATATCACTGAGTATCGCCTCCGTTTCCGACTGAATTTTTTCAGTCAAAATCGCACCATTATTTTCCAAGCCTAATACTTCTGCTACCTGCTTCACTTTAAGCAAAACACCTTCAAGGCTACTGGGTGCATCAATGCGCACCACGTTAATTCCTGCGGCCATTAATTGCTCAAAGACCATTTCAGGGCCTGCTTCTTTACTTGCAATGACCAGCTCAGGATGCAAAGACAAAATGCCTTCTGCTGAAAGCTGACGCATGTACCCTACTTGCGGTAATTCAGTAGCCGCCTGCGGATAACGACTGGTGGTATCCACCGCCAACAAACGATTTTGCGCCCCTAAGGCATAAACAATCTCGGTAAGGGCACCATCAATACTAATGATGCCGCCGTGTTCCGACGGAGAAGTTTCGTCAATTTCCGCGACTGTGCTTTTACTAACGAGCAGACATAACACAATAAGCGAGCTAAATAGAGAGCGAAGAATAAAGGTCATACCACCGCTTCCTCTTCGAGTGCGTATTTCTCCTCTAGGTCAGCAATTAATGCACGCCAAGCCGCTTGCTCTGTTTCGCCGTTGTGACGCTCACCAAACATTAAAGCCAACTGCTCGCCATTTTTGTCAAAGACTTCTAACGAGGTGACGATGCCGTCAGTGGTTGGTTTTCTTACAACCCAAGCATGGGCAATTTGTGTGGTGTCGGCGTGTAAGTTAAAGCCTTTATCTAGCACATTAAACCAAGGGCCTGTACGTTTTAAATTATGTATCTGCCCTGTATGTATTTGAATAACGCCAGGGCTACCAACAAATAACATGATAGATAATTCACTGCGGCGAGCGGCTTCGAGTGCCGCTTCAAATGCAGAGCAATCAATCGCTTGAGCATATTCGTCTTTAACCGCACGATACGCAGGCACTCGGGTAAGTAAGTGCTTCTTCATTAATGTTTGAAAGTGATGTACGTCTTTTAATTCATTCCAACCTTTTTCAAACAGTTCAATGTTCAAACCTTCAGGAATAGACAGTAAATCTTTTTCCGGCTTGGGCGACACACTGACCGGCGCAATTTGCGCATCCGCTCTGTACTCTTCAACAAGCGCGGTAAAAGCGTCCATATTCGTATCGGCGACCGCATAAATTTTATGCACTGCCTCACCGAATTCATCAAAAAACTGCAAACTATTGCGCACGCCATGTGCGGTTTCTTCCGTCACTGCAAACCCCGTTTCAAAACGGGTAAAGAATACTCGTAAATCAATAACACCTAACGCTAAACCCATATTTCCATGAACAGATACCCCTTTATACTGCCCGGTTTTTTCATGCACCATGGCATTATTGCGCGTCAGTGCCATGACTGGGCCTAAGCCTTCAATGGCGGGAAGTAAGTCTTTAAAATTTGAATTTAAACGAATAACACGTTTGCCTTCTACCTGATTTAAAGTCACTAACTCTGCTTCGCTGACACCTAGAATCTCGGCGGCATTTCGAATGCGCAATGTTGGGTTTTCTTTTAACAAACTCGCCCAGCGCTCTGATAAATCTTTATATGCTTGATTCATGTCAATCTCCTTATTCAGCGTTGAGTTCTTGGAAACGAATTTCAGGGCTGCCTGAAGCACCTAAGCTGTAATAATTGCTGACTTGAAATGCAATTTTTGTTGATGCGTCGTCGTTGCTGTCCAAATCGATAATGTAAGTACGAAAGTTGGGCCACAGCTTATGCTCACCCAACAAGTTGTAGGCGTACCATGAATTATCAGCAAACAAACCTAGGCTGCTATCTGCGGTGTAATGAGTTGAAATATCGTAATTATTTATAATAGTGGCGCTGGTGTAGCCCTCTACAGTGTCAATGTCAGTCGGCCCAAACACCGCGCCATTACCTGCTCCGTAAACACCACCATTGGTCCAGATATTAATAGCACGTGCGCTGAGGTTAACTTCGTAACGCAAATCCCAAACCGTATCATTTGTGCAAGCTGTTGATTCACCGGCATCAAGATCAAGACATAACTCTGTCGACTCTTCAGCAAAGCTCGCAGAGAAGGTATTCTCGCTGTCAGCAAACTGGGTGGTATCAGCGGCTTGAGTGGTGTAACGCACAGTAATGTCGGTATAACTTACAGCATCAATAAATAACTTACTGTAGGTTGCGTTGTCCGCATGACGAATTAAATAGCCCACACTGGTGTCGGCTGAAATTTGATGTGTCGTAAAATCGTAAGCGTACCAGTCTGTCATTGCCGGTTCGTAGCTGTCTGAGATAAAGGTTAATACTGAAGTGTCGTAATCAATATCCAATGCTTCTGCTTCAATATCCGCATCGGCGTTAGTAAATACAGATGTGTTGGCAACCCCCTCACTGTCATAAAATTCAGTTTGCGCATCGGCTACCGCAGCAACAACAGCGCCCGGCCCCGACACGCCACCATTTAATTTTACGGCGGTGCGTCGTAAAGCAAGATGCCAGTCCGTTGAAGCTGAAGCAGCCTCGTCGGTTAATTCCAGAATCGAGCCATTAACTAAACGAATATACTTCCACTCGTCATAATCTGCGGCATTAACTTGCAGTGTTTGATACGTTGTCTCTTCCACATTAGAAACGGGATTAGTATCGATAATATCGTCAGCTACGGTCTCCGTTGAGTCGTTATTGTCATCGCCGCCACAAGCGACTAAGCCAATACTAGTGAATGCCAGTAAACTCAAACGCGTAATTTTATTCAGTTTATTCGTTGTTGCCATTGTCTTTCTCCACTTAATTAAAATCGAATATCCATACCAACGTAGGGGAATCGCCCTTCGCTCGGTCGTCCATCGTTACTGTCTGACGGGTCACGTACGGTGTCTGTCAGGTTATTGATTCCACCAAACACAAGAACGTCTGATGTAATTTGATAGCCACTTTTTAAATCCCATCGGGCAAAATCCGGTGACTCTTTATGATCATTTCCGGTTTCATCGACATTGGTTACGTAGTCCGCTTGAAATTCACCGGTTAAGGTAATGTCCCAAAGATCGGTCACTTGCCACGTCCAAAAGCCTTTAATATGCTGACCAGCGCGTTTTTCTAATGGCTTATTAGTATCGAGATTACGAGCGTCTAAATAGCTGTACGACACACGCTGCCGTAGCCCGGTAAACAGTTCGTTTTGCAAAGAGAGCTCGTAGCCACGCGTTAGGGCATTACTGATGTTGGTGTAACGATAAATTGCAACGCGTCCGTTATCTTCATATTCACCCGTGTGGGCAGCTTCAATAAGATCAGAAATGCGGTTATGAAATAACGAGGCTTCAATATGCCAATCATTATTATTTGTGAAGGCGATGGATAGTTGCGTACTGCGTGATGCTTCTGGCGTAAGATCAGGGTTGCCTTCCACTTTATAGCCGTTCACGCTGTGATCGAATAAGTAATAACGATCTTTTAAATTCGGAACGCGATAACCCGCAGAAATGGACTGGCGTGTTTGAATCTCCCAACCATCCAAGGTCAAAGGCCAACGCTGTCGACTGGCTAACGCTGGTGCGAGGTATGAGCCAAAATCACTGTCCACTTGCAAACGTGCACCGGGAGATAATTCAAATGCGATGCCATTGCTATTCGTTTTTGATGCTAATAACTGTGTAAATACCTCGGTGCTGTATCGCGATGCGTCCGATAATTCACCGTTGTCGATTTGAAAAACGCCGGAGGGAAGTTCTGTAGCTGTAGTTGATTCAGCACCATCATTCGATAGTTTTATTTCACGTTTATTTTGCTGAATTTCTTCGTGGAACAACTCAAGACCTGATGTAAGCTCCACATTGTATTGCCCTTGTTTGTACAACGGCTGATTCGCTTGCAACATAGCCTTTTGTTGCGCGTAATCTGTTTCACGCCATAGGTTGCCTACTAAGATACTGGCGTCGTCATTTAATTGTGCGGTGTCGTCTTCTTGTCCTTCGTGCAATAAAGCGTAAGACCATGACGTGGTATTTATTCCTAACTGTCCGGTGAACGAAAAACGATGCCTATTTAAGTCTTCTTCTTTCTTTCCCGCGTAGCCTGCCGTGGTAATACGACGATTAACGAGATCTTCTTGATACAACTCGGTATCCAACTGCCAAGTATGGCGTTGAACACCTTCAATTAATGAGTGGTCATCGGCGGATTCAACACCCAGCTTCCACTGCGTTTTTGTGCCGTCATAGCCATTGGTGGCATATGAATTAAAATCGAGATCAAATTCAGAGGATTCCCGACGATCAACACTGGCGCTTAATTTCACTGCCCCTGCGTTTACATGGCCTGCCGCTAATAGATGACGTTGCGGTAAAAAATCGTCACTGATTTCACGATCACTACCAAACGTACCTGCCTGAAAAGAGACTCGGCCACCCGCCTGGTTAGGCGTCTTTTTGGTGACGATGTTAATTACGCCCCCCATCGCGGCACTGCCATACAATGCAGAACCCGCGCCGGGAATCACTTCAATTTGTTCAATATCCAGTGCTGATAATTGTGAAGTATCAACGGTGGAGGCCGTAGTTGCAGAGACTGGTAAGCCGTCCACCAGAATCAATACTCGATTGCCATCAAAGCCTTGCAGCATGACCTCTTCACCAGTTTTGCCATGGATTTCACGCAGCTGAACACCCGGCAACATTCGTAACGCATCACGAATATCTCGGCTGTGTAATTTTTGGATGCTGTCAGAATCCATCACTAAGGTTCGCACTGGCGTATCTGCCAATGGTTTTAATGTCCTACTGCCGGTGATCACCATGGCATCAAGAAAAAGCGGGGAGTTGTCGAACTCTGACGTTTGGGAATGTTTAGATAAAAGCTCCGCTGAAGGTTCAGCCGCCTTAACTACTTGCGGGAAATACAACAAAAAAACAAACAAACCACTCAATGCACCAAATTGAAGTGCAAAAGCCTGCTTAGAAGATAAACGGAATTGTTTTTTTTGTTTGCGTAAAAACATAAGCCACCTCTACTGCGATAGGCGGCATTATTTATGGAATCATTCTTAATTGCAACTAATTATCATTTAGATCTGTAAATTTTATCACTCCCTCATAGAACAAACTGTACCCACGAGCACCTTGAGTGCTGTCGACTAAAGCGAGCATCATCAGTTTTTCAGTACCGAAATTTCTGCGTTCATATAGTCCCCATCGTGTGGCCACAAGAAGGCTGTAAAGGGCGTCAACGCCAAGGGATTCACCACATAGGTGTTTTCGATAACCTTAAAATTGATATCAAAGCCGACGCCGGTTTCACTGCTGGTGATGGTCTCCGTCCACTCAGCTCCGGCTAAACAGTCTGTATTCGTCTCATTGCACGCATGAACGTACATAGTAAATACTCCATCTGCATCAATGACAGCACCTAGTGAACGAGTCACCTCACCATTGGTGTTTTGATTTAAACGGTAGTATTGAATTTGATCCGTGGTATCGGCATTTCCATCATCAATAAACGCAGTGTAATAGGCTTGGTCTAGCTGCCATACGTCGTCGGTTGATTCGGTTGTTTTTATACCATTCGAAATACCAAGGCACTCAACCACCAGTTCATCGGTCGTTTGTGATGATCCAGCAGGGTCGGCATCGCCATTCCCTAAGTTGATATACTCAAGAGTGGCTAGGGTCATAAACCCAGACCCCGATGAAAAATCAGTACTGTCGCTGATTTTTACGCCTTCCACCGTGAGCGTTAAATCCTCACCGACTGGTGTAGTTACTTTGCTGCCAGTTGCCGTCAGTGTTTGGTTATCACTGCCGTAAACCACCTCGACATTGATTGCTGTGGTGTAAGTAACACCAGAACCATCTGTCACTGACGTTTCAGACGAAGTCGCGGTATACCCTGTGTCGGTGGCCCTCAGAGAGTAATCATCACGCCAAGTAGTATCGCAACGACTCATAGTAAAAATACCGTCACCGTTATCAGCGATCACCACCAACTCGCGATTGTGTTTTTCGAAAATAAACGGATTCATGGAATCCTCAGAATTTGGCAGTGTTGATGCTTCATCGGCCAAAATCATCCAAACACCGGCTGGTGTTGCGGTGGCTAAAGCCGTATTAATCTCTGGTAATGCCGCTGCAGCTAAAACATCTGAGGTGTCTGTTTCAGGGGTATCTATTTCATGGGTATCTATTTCAGGGATATCTGTTGGAATATCTGGTTCGGAAGCATCTAGCTCAGGCGCTTCGACAATCTCAACGACCTCAACAGAGTCAGCTTTTTTAGTGTCATCAGCACCACAACTCGCAAGTAGACCAACTGCAATACCAAATAGCCCCAATGAAATTACTTTGAATGTGTTTTTTGAGAAATAAGAGAAAAATTGCATTGGTATTGTCCTTTTCAAACGAATCACGAAGCAGAGCTTAAATAATACGAGCCGATTGTCTACGAACCGCTCGGCTTGCTAGAGTTCCTGAATCTATTGGGTAAAGGTAACGTCTAAGCATGGCAATAAGACAGAGCCACTTACGCCAATAATTAATGGCCTGTCGTGTCTGATAATTCTGTAGAATTGCCACAGCATCCGTAAATCGACAATACTGGCACGGACAATCATTTATATTTCAGCGGATGCAAGGATGCTCTTATGACTCAACCACCTGCTTGGCTCGGCCCACTTCAATCGACCTTTGGTTTTAATGCACTACGCGAAGGCCAGCAGCCTGTGGTTGAGGCCTTACTCGAAGGTCGTTCGGCGGCGGCGATTTTTCCTACCGGCTCTGGCAAGTCATTGTGCTACCAATTGCCCGCCCTATTAATGCCAAACTTAACCTTAGTGGTGTCGCCATTACTGGCACTAATGCAAGACCAGGTGAGCTTTTTACGCAGCAAAGGGGTACAAGCGGCGAGCTTGGATTCCACTCTTTCCCGTGAAGAACTTCAGCAAGTACAACAAGATGTACGCAGCGGCCAAATTAAGATTCTGTTTATTTCAGTAGAGCGCCTAAAAAATGAACGATTTCGAGAATTTATTCGGCATATTCCCATCTCGTTATTAGTCGTTGACGAAGCCCACTGTATCTCCGAATGGGGCCACAATTTCCGTCCGGATTATTTAAAGCTGCCGCAATGGCGTCGTGAGTTTAATATTCCGCAATCGCTATTACTGACCGCCACCGCCACCAAGCCCGTCGTTGAAGACATGCGCAAACATTTTGATATCGCCAACGACGATGTCATCAGCACTGGATTTTACCGCCCTAACTTACGTTTATTAGTTCAGCCCACTCCTATTTCAGAGCGCCTAAATAAATGCGCCCAATGGCTTGAACACCGAATAAACAAAGGCGAAGACTTTGGCTCGATCATTTACGTCACTCAGCAAAACACCGCAGACGAAGTCGCGCGTGCTTTAAACCAACGCGTGAGTGTTCCGGTGGAGGCTTATCACGCCGGCATGATTAGCGACGTGCGCCAAACCATACAGCAACGATTTATGGACGGCACCACGCCTTGTATTGTTGCCACCATTGCCTTTGGCATGGGGATCGACAAAAGCAATATTCGCCAAGTGCTGCACTACGATTTACCCAAATCCATCGAAAACTACAGCCAAGAAATTGGCCGTGCGGGGCGTGATGGTAAGCCATCGGATTGTGTATTATTAGCCGATTTAAGCGGCCTGACGGTATTAGAAAACTACACCTACGGCGACACGCCGACACTCGCCGCCATTACGCGCTTACTCGACGTGATTAGCACAGATACCGCAGCTGGATTTAACGGGCAAGGCAAATGGGAAACCATGATGTTGCCTCTATCGAATCAAACCGACATACGCCCCCTGCCGCTCAAAACCTTACTCGTGCATTTAGAAATGGCAGGCCAAGTTACTCCACTTTACAGCTACTACGCCGAATACCGCTACAAAGTAGACAGTGAAAGTGCGCTACTCTCGCAGTTTAAAGGGGAACCCCAAGCCTTTTTACAGACGGTATTTCAATGCAGTAAAAAAGGCCGAACTTGGTACAGCTTAGATGTACCCGCACTCGAACAAGCCGCCGGGCCAGACGCACGTTTACGTGCCGTTAAAGCGTTGGAATATTGTTTCGAGAAGAACTGGCTAACGCTCGAAATCAAACAAATGACCGAGGTCTACCAAGTCAATACGTGGCCAATTGAACAACAACCTAAGATGGCGCAGCGCTTGTACGATACCTTCATTGCCCATCAGCACAGCGACATTCAACGCCTGCACAATATGGTGGCTTTATTTCAATCGCAACAATGTTTAAGCCGACAATTGGCCGTGTATTTTAACGACCACAACATGACCCAAGATTGCGGGCATTGCTCGGTATGCATGGAAAAATGGCAGGCGTGGCCAAGTAACAGCCTAACAGCCGCACCAGCCATTACGCAGATTAAAACAATGCTGGGAGAATTTAATAACGCGTATCAGGGGCTGTTCAATCAAATACCAGAACCGGAAACACAAACACGATTTTTATGTGGCATGGCCAGCCCGTGGCTAACCAAAGTCAAAGCGAAGAAAATAGCGAATTACGGGAGTTTAGAGCACGTACCGTACGAAACCGTGTTAAGGCTAACATCTTAGCTATCAATGGCGTTTCTAAGTTGCCTGTTTGCCCGTGAACTATCAATTACACTTGAGCAAGTACCATACGAACAGGTGTTGAACTTAGTCTCGAATAAATAACATCAGGCTTAAGGCTTCTTTCCCGCCGCTTCAGCAATGCGCTTAATCACGCGACTGGCGGCCACGAACCCAAACGTGCCCGTCACCATAGTGGCTGAACCAAAGCCGCTATCACAATCAAGCTGAGTACTATCGCCATCGAACGCCTTGGTGTAACACACAGTACCATCACTTTTAGGGTATGAAAGCTGCTCAGTAGAAAATACGCATGGAATTGAATACGTGCGCGTTTGGTTACGCGAGAAGTTGTAATCACGTCGTAATAATGACCTCACCTTACGCGCCAACGGATCATTAAACGTTTTATTCAAGTCACCAATCTGAATTTTGGTTGGGTCCGTTTGTCCACCTGCAGCACCGGTAGTGATAATGCGAATCTTGCGACGATTACAAAATGAAATCAGCGCGGCTTTGTTCTTCACGCTATCGATGCAATCAATTACATAATCCATATTCGGCGTGATCTGCTCTTCCAGATTGGATGCCGTCACAAACGCCATACGCGCTTCAACCTGAATTTCAGGATTGATGTCTCTCAAACGCTCTGCCACGGCTTCACACTTCAACTTGCC
>OJAY01000490.1_pt1 | contig 13643 bp, 13 predicted proteins | sample 1590331 | NCBI WGS metagenome assembly OJAY01 (sample SAMN05416835, study PRJEB24817) | seawater metagenome | isolation source: Sea water | place: Canada:Atlantic | collected 2013-07 | reverse complement strand
AGCAGTAGACTGTTAATCTATTGGTCGCTGGTTCAAGTCCAGCTCGGGGAGCCAATTCTTTTTACCAAGGTATGGACGGCATGGTTAAAGGACCTTCGATAGACAGTTCTCTACAACCAGCGTCTATTTCAAAAAAATCTCTTCTAGTACACAGCTTAACCATGATATTTGGCCTGTCTATAGCTGGCTTAATTATTTATGGATTATCAGTACCTTTCACGAACCTATCGCTCTCAGCACCTCAATTAAAAAATGTTTTGTATGGTTCACTTATCAGTTATTTACTCTCAAGTATTACGCTGCATAATTTAGGAAGATTTCCGGGTAATCGCCCTTTATCTTATTTACTACCCGTAGTAGCTGTATACATGCTCATAATGAGCGCTGTCATCATTTTCACACGATTAGATTATTCTCGGACGGCATTACTTATTTCTTGGATTGTACTGCCAGTAATCACCTATCTAGAATTTCGTTTAAGGCAAAAATTTCAAAAGGGGCGATATGCAGTAATTCCCCACGGTTTCTACAAACGCTTAATTGAATGTAACCCAAAGAAATTTATAGCACTGGATTCTCCGTCATTAGAGTATTCAGACATTATTGGTATTATCGTTGATAGCAATGAGCAGCTTCCTGCAGAATGGCAACAATTTATTGCAGAGCAGTTATCAAAAGATACTCCAGTAATAGACTCCGTTAGTGCATATGAGTCGATTACAGGAAAAAGCCCTTTAGATCACTATGGAGAGCTTGCAGGACACGACCTACTTCCCTCTCAAGCGTACCTTGGTGCTAAGCGTATTTTTGAATCGGCACTAATTATCTCTACAGCGCCACTTACCCTTCCCTTCGTCGCATTGGTTGCGGTTAGTGTAAAACTGGAATCAAAAGGGCCTGCTTTTTTTGTACAGCGCCGTGTAGGTAAGGGTGGACAAGAATTTAGCATGTACAAAATACGAAGCATGCGCACAGACTCGGAAGTTAATGGCGCTCAATTCGCTGGTGAAGATGACCCTCGAATTACTCGAATAGGTAAATTCATCCGAAAAATGCGAATCGATGAATTACCACAATTTTTAAATATTCTTAAAGGCGATATGGCGCTGATTGGCCCAAGACCGGAACAAGCGGCTTTTGTAAAAGAGTTTGAAAAAGCTATACCACTCTATAGTTTCCGTCATATAGTTCGACCTGGAATTACCGGCTGGGCACAGGTAACCCATGGTTATGCTGCAGACGAAGATGAAACTCGTGAGAAATTAGCTCATGATTTTTATTATGTGAAAAACCTGAGTATTTGGTTAGACTTAGACATCGTCTTTAAAACGATAAAAACGATGCTGACAGGGTTTGGGGCTAGATGAACATTAATAAAACACCTACCCCCCTCGTATCAATCGTAACACCGTGCTACAACTGTGCCGAGACGCTCGAAAAAACCATAACTTCGGTTATAAACCAAACGTACAGTAATTGGGAGTTATTGATTACTGATGACAGCTCAACAGACGAATCTGTATCAATTGCAAAAGTTACAGCTAGTAGAGACGAACGCATAAAACTGTACCAAACCTCAGAAAATTCCGGCGCTGGGGTAGCTCGTAACAACTCAATAAAAAAAGCCAACGGTAAATATATAGCCTTCCTTGACGCTGATGATCTTTGGCATGAGGACAAACTGCGTAATCAAATAGGCTTTATGGAAGCAAACTCATATAGCTTCACGTACACTTATTACCAGAAACTAACAGATGGGAACCTAGGATCTGTAATCACAGCCCCACCTGAAATATCGTATAAACAACTTTTAAAATCGAATGTCATTGGTTGCCTGACAGCAGTATACAACTCTGATGTTTTTGGTAAAGTTTACATGCCCACAATCAGGAAACGTCAGGATATGGCACTATGGCTGAAACTCCTCGAACTCACTCCCAAAGCCTACTGCCTGCCTGAAAACTTAGCTATCTATAACACAACAACAGGAATGACGCAGAACAAACTAGCGTCGGCAAAAGCCCAATGGCAACTTTATCGAGGCACTCTGCAACTCCCATTATTGCTTTCTATTAGGTATATGTTCGAATACAGCACGAAAGGCTTACTTAAAAAACTAAAATAAAATTTTATCTCTTAAAAAAGACTGCCAAGATCACCTTAACTGCACCTTTGAAAGCAACATAAGGTCTACGAACAACCAATAAAGAATCTTTAATCCAAGATATCATCTCAACGTGGCTATCAGGCTTAATACCGGTAAGATGCGTATAAAATCTCAGCATTTTTCTGTAACCCAAAACCTCGTCTGAACTTTCACTGGATAGCATAGGTGGAAGCTTATTCTGATGACCTGAAAACGCGTTATACAACTTAAGTGACTGTAGACTCTCCAAATCGCTATTACTAATAAAGCCGTGAGAAACAAGGAAAGCGGCCATCTTAGTTCGAGATGACTCTTGGTCATACGATCGCCAATTAGGAGTCACTTCGCATTTATAAGAGCTTTCGTCCATAACAGCTAAAATAGCATTAGGTAATCCATCAAGATGATCGAGGACTATGTCTCTGCCATCCATTAAATAATTATTCGTACCTCCCTTCATACCTCCATATGATATGACTCGCAAACCTCCCAGCGCGGCCTCAGCAACCACCCGTGCAGCGCCCTCTGCCGACGATATGCATATCAAACATCGCGACCTGGAAAAAATAGATCCCAAGACATACTTAGGAAGTTTATCCTGATGAGGGCCAACTTCAAGATAAGTTAAAGCACCACGGACTCTATCATGCAAAGACTTAAGTTTCTTGCGAACAAAGTATGTGTAAAGCCTCCCTTCCACATTCCTAGTCACTAAGTTGATTATCACAACTTGTGGGGGGTTATAAATAAACCTTGGATCAGACAGCGCATTAAGCAGATGCATTGTATTCTTTCTAACCTGTGAAGAGCCAATAAATACAAACCCATCTCTCGAATCTATAAAAGAACTATCCACAGAAAAGTCGCTGGTATCAATGAAACTAAATCCATTCAGCCGAAGTATAGGCCGCGATGAATATTCGATATCAAGAACGTTATTATCTGCAATATAAAAATCGCTCCATGGAATATCGCACTGCAACTTACTATAATAACCAAAATAAACCGCAATATAATAAGCACCCGCAATCACATCAATATAGCTTTCGGGAAGCTTAGAGAAATAATCAACTTCTAAGTGTTTTAAAACAAGAATGCCCTTACAGTCGCCCTGAGGCTCGAGAAGAATATATGCCATTTTTCCTACTGCCTGTCAAAAAATAAAGGAATACCAAAAGCACAACCGAAAATGACGTTGAGAAGTGCACTTCATTAAACAGCATCATAAATAATAACATAAAAAAATATGAAAGAGCGAAACCGGCTAACTTTTTCACGTTCGGATCCGATGATGTTATATAACCATACATATATCTGGCACCAATACTAGCTAATCCAAAAACAAAAACTAAGAAGAATACAATCCCCCCTTCCGCAGAAACTTGATTGTAGGTCGATTCAGGAACTGCCGTATGTTCGTAATACCCTAAAGACAACGCATAATCCCTGAATCCACCGAGCCCCAGCCCATACAGAGGTTGATCTAAAGATGCTCGAAATGAATCAACGAACTGACTTATCCTCGAATAATCACCGGAGGCTACTTGGTCAATACTTTTTTGGAACCTAAATAATATTTTTGACACCAAGCCATTCTGATCCAAGACCACCCAACTCAACAAGGAAATCAGTGCAAAGTAAAAAGAAAACCTCAAGTTTATACTCAAGATAACTATAAGAAAGAAAAAAACAGCCAACGATAAAATATTCTGTCTGGACAAGGAGCTAAGCACATATAGAGACATAACTACTGAAATTGATACCAACAACCATTTGGACTTACTAGTTTGCATAAATTGTGAGAAATAATAACTCCAAACGACCAAAACAACCACCTGATTGAACGTAGAATTGATAGATATATCAGACATTTTTATCGCAGCTCTGAACTCCCAGGGAATAAGAGCTTTAACCCCCAACTCCGATATAAAATTTGAAATAATCAATATAAATAAAACTGGGACGGCATACTTCACAGCCACATGCAATTCACTCATGGATGGTCTAAATGCAAACAAACCAATACCAACTAACAATGCAACAAACCAGGAAAAATACATCGCCATAAACTGATATGACGCCCCACCACTATTATTAATACTAAAAAATAAAACGATATATGTCAGAAAAACCATAAAAAACAAAGCGGAGTAAGATAATCGAATACGACCACCTATACCCAAAAGAGCGAAATACAGCAAAAAGGCTGCAGAAAGCCTTTTACTTGTCAGGTCAAACAAAGGAAGTTTAACGTTCACAAATGAGAGAATAACAAAAAACAAGAAATATACATTACGCACCAGGCAAACGCCCCCTGATAAAAACATTAACCAGAATAGTCAAAACAACCGTCAAAATAATAGTATAAACAAAAGATTGGAGTTCAATTACAAAAAAGACCAAATAGATCATCGATAGTAATAAAACGAGATACTGAACAATAGTATAAAGACCACTATAACCACGAGTGTAACTTTCTATAAAATACATTGAAGATACATGTCTACAAACAACCAAAAGAACCTGAAAGTAGACAATATACAAAACCGGCTCGAGACTACTACTGAACATATAAGGGAACAAGATCTCGAATATATAGCATCCAAATAAACCGGCAATTGACGAGAGAAGAATAGCTTTGAGAGCAGGTATAACAGGCACACTCGACTTTGAAAATATTTTCTTTTCAACCCTCAAAAATAGAAAACTAGAAAATACCCTCAACGCATTGGCGACTTGCGCACCAAGAGAGTATATAGCAAGTGTGAGATCACCAAACAAGGTGCCAATAAATATCTTATCGCCCTCAGTGAAAATTTTATCATACAATCCATTAAAACCTAACTTCAGATTCACAATAAAGCAATCTTTGGAAATACTAAAAGAGGGCAACATACCAGCAATTATACGTGACTGTCTTACCATATACAAAGAGAGGCACAGATGTACGCCACAAGCCAAATAGAACCTCTCATAAATATTACTATAACCAGTAGCATGGTGACCAATAATTAATATACCCAATGGAAAAATAGTGGCGATGAAGGTGTAGATTGCAGCCTTATCAAGCTCTCCCTTACCTACATACATTGAATTCAGTATCGAAAATAATGCATAACTATACGCATAAACAATAACGACAGCTAATTCCGCTGCATTTATAGCAAGCAGAAAGTGAGCGAACCCAAGAAGAGCAAGACAGGAACCACCCGTCAGTATATAGAATACCGTAAATATATTTCTATAATTTTCTTGAAACTCAGGGAGCGGAGTGTCAAGCCTTCGAGACTCCAACTCTCGAATCTTAGTTTGGGTTCCCATGGTCGCTAAGAACGCAAACCAATTGCATATCGCTACAAGAAACGTATATCGGCCAAAGCCCTCTACGCCAACTAATGCTATAAAGATAGGTAGCAACGCAAACTGCATCGCTATCCCGCCATACCCGTATACTATATACAACCAACTTTTATCGGATTTAAACGACATCATCAATGGCAATTCATTAGACTAGTTGCCTCAGAGCTTCAAACTGATCAGGTATTTTCTTATCCCAAAAATAGCAGAACAGTACATAACGCCTCCCCTCAGCGATCGGTTTTCCCCTGTGAATACCTTTCGTATCTGCGAAAACTAAGGTACCTGCCCCTGCAGTCATCTCGACAATATCTTGCCCTGTTTTATCTAAGTAGTGTTCGACATCGTCGTTCGTGAACCTGTACTGCCCCGGGCGAAAAATTCCTTTCAAATATGCGGAAATAACAGACTTTTTTGAATGCGACTTGGAGATATACTGAAAAGGACCGTTATTTTGATGAACATCAGAGAGATAGCACATAGCTTTCGTTTGATGATGCACTGGCGAGTCTCTATGCCACCCCCCCCCCGAACCTATATTCCCATTGACAGCGTCAATCCTTGCCGCTAAAACAAAGCCTTTTGGCTCCGTGATACCTGTATATGAAGCCAAAACCTCTCTGAAGTAAGGCTCTTCATAAAATCTATTAAACCTATCGTTTATACTCTCAACAAAATACACTCGTCTATCCGCACCCACCTCGTCAGACCATATATTAATCCGGTCCGTTTCTTTATCAATGTACATGTCTATATCCGATATCATTTCTTTACAGACATCTCGACTCAAAAATTCAGGTAAAATAAAGTACCCATCTTCACACAGCCCATAATATTCCTGTTCATGTCGCCCCTTTATGCACCTTGACACTGACAGTTTACGTGCCAATCGAATAGCACTTTCGGCAAATTCCTTGAATAATGATTTCGTAAGCTCGAACATCAACCCCTCCTATTTAGAGTCCAAAAATTTATATTCACCCATGACACTATATAAATTTTCTATACTTTCTTTTCTTGACAATATTTCATCTGACCTCAGCGGTATCACCTTCATCTTTGCCTCCTCATACACCAAAGACATTGAGAATAGGGCTGTGGACATTACGCTGTATACATTAACTGGACAGACTTTCAACTCATAACCTATAAGTTCAACTGGGAGATTTGTACTGACAATATCCATGCCAAACCTATTAGCAATACAATCTAGATTCTTTTCAGACTCACCTCGATGAGGTATATATATAGCCCTTCTATGAGAAGACTTATTTGTCATAGCTATATTTTCCAAAATCGAATGATAGCTTTCTCTTGAACATATTCCACACTCGACCAACTTGCTACCAATTATTATATCTACCTGCTCCTGGCTATCGGTGGACTCTACAATATCTCTACACTTGGATAACTTGTTTTTTTGACCATGAACCTTTGAGAAAATAGTAATCCTCTCGTATTCATTTTTTAGATTGGAGTTCAGCGTTGCCACACCGTCGTCTAACAGCTTCAATTTTTTTTTAAAAAAAGGGCCAAGAATGCGAAAGAAAATAGAGTTTTCATCGCCAAAATAGATCTTTTTAGAAAATATAAAAAAAAGAAATAGTGGGAAGATATGCAGAAAAGCAGCAAAGCGATTACCAATTTTTAAGAACACAACACTGGAAATCTCGAATAAACCCACCATTTCTTTCATTTGCCGATCATTTTTTGCTTCACCATTCATCCGAACGATAAACACTTGACTATTAGCGACGTCGCTAAACTCGGCTGCCTGTAATAGCTGAAAAGGCGATTCAATATAAAATACGTTCAACATCGGCCTACTCAAAACTATCTTCTGTGACCTTGGTATTCTTTTTTATATCCTTCGTAGCGATCGAGCCAATAATACGATCTATCTCTCGTGGTGGGAGTCCATATCCTGGGCGCACACTTCTAACCGCATCTTCACCGATAACTGAGCCAACCTTAATATCTTTGACAAAGTACAAAGACCGCCTGAACTTTATGTTCCCTTGTTCACTAGATTTACACCCGTAGTCTACCTTACCTAGCGCCGCCCAAGCTGTTTTAGAATCCCTACACAAATCAGCTAATTCTGTTGGTTCTAATGAAAAACTATCATCGGGGCCGCCACCATTACGATCAATCGTGAAATGCTTCTCAATAATCGAAGCCCCTAATACAACACTCGCAACAGCAGTGGAATTATCAATGGTATGATCAGATAAACCTGTCACTAACCCAAAGCGCTCCTGCATATCTGCAATAGTACGCAAATTATAGTCTTCTGCAGGAGCCGGATATCCGCTAACACAATGAAGAATCGCCAGCTCTTTGCAGCCAGCTGACAGAGCAGCATCAATCGCTTCTTCTATCTCATTGGCGTCTGCCATACCAGTAGAAATAATCATAGGCTTACCGGTAGCCGCAACGTATTTAATCAATGGCAAATCTACCGCCTCAAACGAGGCGATTTTATAGGCTGGAGCTTCAAGTTCCTCAAGCATATCAACAGCTGTTGTGTCAAACGGAGAGCTAAAGATAGTAATACCTAACTCTTTAGCATAGTCAAAAAGCGGTTTATGCCACTCCCATGGCATATATGCCTCTTGATAGAGTTGATATAAAGACTTCCCGCCCCACAGGCCACCCTGTATCTGGAATTCTTCTGACTCACTATTCAAGGTGATGGTATCTGCAGTATAAGTTTGTAGCTTTATGGCATCAGCCCCTGCCTTCTTTGCTTCTGCTATAATTTTCAAAGCAGTGTCAAGCTTGCCATTGTGGTTGGCAGAGAGTTCAGCTATAACATATGGCAGATATGCTGCCCCAATCTTACGACCTGCTATAGATATTTCAGCCTTCATCATTTTCACCTTTGACATCTGGGAAGTACTTCGGATTAAGGCAGAATACACAAATTCTGTCTTCCGCACCTCCTGGAACCATATAATAGCCTTTCATTCTACCTTCTATATTCCAACCGGCCTTTGTATAGGCTTTGATAGAAGGAATATTATTTTCATACATCCCCCCATGCAATCTTCGAATATCATGAATTTTAAACGCAATATCGCTAGTTATCTTTATAGCCCTATAAGCAATGCCTTGCCCTAAATATTTCCGATTACCAACTAGGCAAACCAAATCGGATGTTTTATTCTTTAAATCGATGGGTCCTATTTTAACATTTCCAATTTTCTCACCCTCACTACTTTCTATCAAAAAATAGAACCACTTTCCGCTTTTCAGACCCAAGTTGTAATCGTCTACAATAATTTCCTTCGTGAACTTACGTCCGCTACCAGTAAAGTAATCCAAGTGTCCATCATGATTTTCAAACCAAGAAAGATATTCAGAATCTATATCCTCGAGCAATAACTTTCTTATACTAAAAACACCGTCACTATCTTTATACATAGACAACTCCGAGCTACATTATTACAAAACGTCTCACATTCCATAATTATTCTTTAACAGTATTGAACAGACCCTATTTACCCCTTCACCGTCAATGAAAGCCGAGGATTTGGATGACATCTCTATTAATATTCCTGCATCATAAGTAGCCCTAGTTAGAAGATTAATTAAGCGTTGCTCATCTTTAGGTTCAGAAACTATTAGAGCAGCACCTGTTGTAGAAAATATATGAGAAGCTACTTTTTGATTCTCAGCTAATATAAACATTGCAGAGGGCAAACCAAGGCAGCATCTTTCCCATGCAGTACTCCCCAAAGCACCAATTGCGAAGTCACTTTCCGTCATTAGCTCGGCCATATTGTCAACAGCAAATTTTACAGATATGTTCATATCTTGCGCACGCCTAACAATAGTATCTCTCCATGGCGCATTCCTACCCAAGATAATGGTTATTTTACAATTATTGGGTAAATCACACTTTGCTAATAGATCAATCACTTTTCCTGTGTAATTATCTTTATCCACTCCCCCCATACTCACCAAAATATTTTTTAGCTGAGGGGCGCTTCGTCGCTCGATGCTAACCGCCCGCAGTTCAGCGAACTCTGGCCTGAGAAGAGCATACATAGACCCACATAACACTTCGCATTCTTTATTGACCAACTCCTTATAGTCGTTTCTACTTTTGCCATGAGTCTGATCAAGAAGCAAGTTACAGGAATGGGGCCGATCAGCTAAATCGTCTATCACCATTATTCGTTTGACCGTGTTGGCTAAACGTCTCTCCCAACACGAATCTAGAGCATAATGATCAACTATAAGCCAATCGACATTATAACCTGCAAGCGCACGAATTGTCTGTTCCGCGTCTGCCTCCCAAGACTCTCCTAACCATGCAGCGTGAGCATTCCAGTCACTATCGACACGACGCTTTCCAGGTAATCCCGTTAGCCAAAGTATCTTATATCCTCTTGCAGCTATCTCCTCTCCTAAATTTCCTTTATGCTCACGACATACAAATACACAGGAGCATCCATCTTCAGTCAACTGACCGGCAAGGGTGAGGCACCGCATTACGTGACCAGTACCAATTTCTAGCGACGCATCAACGCGAAAAGCGATATTCATTGATGGCCACTCATCAATTCAGCTTGCATTGCTTTAAACATCCATTCAGCGCGTTTCCAGTCTTCCGGAGTGTCAATGTCTTGAACTCTATGGCGTGGCAGTTTAATCGGCACCGAATTCTCGCTGAAGATAGTACGTTCATCACACCAAGCTTCGGCGGTACCCCAGTAGAATTGGCCTGCATCGTGCCATGCATCTTCTAAATCCTGGGAGCGACTTAGAAAATACTCCGGGTTAAACATTACTACCCTTCCCTGGCCAGTTATCTTAACCGCACGCTGAATAGGAAATGGGTAACTAGACACCGAAAATGCGTAGTCACAGTCCTTATTGGAAATAACTTCCCAACCTTTTTGCAAGTCATCGGGGGAAACAAAAGGGGCGGTAGCATACAAACAACATGCAAAATCAACTATCCCATGTTGCGCTTCCAACCATTGTACTGCATGCTGAATAACAGGAATTGTACCAGTATAATCATCAGACAGTTCGGCCGGGCGCATAAAAGGAATTTCCGCTCCCCATTCACGTGCTATATCGGCTATTTCTTGATTGTCCGTCGATACAATAACTCTATCGAAACATCGGCTGGTGAGTGCAGCTTCAATTGACCAAGCTATCATTGGCTTACCGCAAAATTCTTTGACATTCTTTCTTGGAATGCGTTTACTACCGCCTCTTGCGGGTATAATTGCGATGCGCATCATTAAACTTCCGCTAGTACTTTATAAAGTGTCTTAACAACCTCGTCCTGCTGTCTAAGCGTAATCCCATGAAACAGCGGCAAACTGATAGCTTCATTATAGTACTTCATAGCTTCCGGGTAATCATCCGGTAAGAAACCCATAGCGGAATAATATGGTTGCGTATGGACAGGAATATAATGGAGATTTACTCCAATACCTTGTTCACGCAACTTTTCGAAAACTTGCTTATGAGTCAGTTTTATATCAGCTAATTGAAGGCGTATAACGTACAAATGACGACCAGAATAACTGTCTTCATGTTGAAAGGGTGTAAGTATTGGCAGATCGCAAAGAAGGTCATCATAACGTCTGGCTAATTCGTTGCGATGACTAACAAATTGATGCAATCTCTCCATTTGACAAACACCAAGCGCTGCTTGCAAATCTGTCATCCGATAGTTGTAACCCAAAGCAACTTGCTGGTAGTACCATGAGCCATCAGGCTTATGTGTCATTAGGCTAGAATCACGTGTTACACCATGGCTACGATATAGGCTCATCATTTCTGCAAGTAAACAGTCATTAGTAACAGCCATTCCACCTTCAGCCGTAGTAATGATTTTTACCGGATGAAAACTGAAAACAGTAATATCACTAAAACGACTATTTCCTATATATTCGCCCCGATACTTGCCACCAATTGCATGCGAAGCATCTTCGATGATTTTAAAACCATAACGGACTGATAAAGCGTGAATCGCCTGCATATCACAGGGTTGGCCACATAAATGAACAGCTACAACAACTTTTGGTAACTTTCCTTGCACCTCAGCGGCTTTCAGTTTTACTTCAAGCGCCTTAGGGCATAAGTTGTATGTCGCTGGGTCAATATCGACGAAGTCTACGCTGGCACCGCAATACAAACCACAGTTGGCCGAGGCTACAAATGTTATCGGTGTCGTCCAAAGCCAATCCTCTTGCCCCAGTTCCAGCGCCATACACGCGACGTGCAAAGCGCTGGTTGCACTATTAACGGCAACCGCAAATTGAGCACCGACTTTATTTGCGACTGTTTGCTCAAACAGCGGGACTTTCGGCCCTTGTGTCAGAAAGTCAGATTTCAGAACTTCTACAACAGCATCTATATCTTGCTGGCTGATATCCTGCTTACCATAAGGAATCATAATTCACTCACAAAGAAAAGCTTGGATCTACGTGTTCGCGAATCAAGTCACGCAGTGTAGCAACTGTTTCCCACTCAGTATTTGTTCCGGAGTTATATTTGAAACCAAATGGCACTTTGTGTGCCTCGTGGTGTGCCATATATTCATCTTCTGAATAGGTAAAAGATACCGATGGTAAAATGGCGTAATACTTACCCAAATCAATTGTATTCAGAGAGTCAGTATCCGTAATCATTTCTTCATGCAACTTCTCACCGGGACGAATTCCAACTACTTTTAAAGTGCAATCAGGGGCCACAGCTGTCGCAACATCTAATATTTTATAGGATGGAATTTTCGGAACAAATATTTCGCCACCAAGATGATGCTGCAACGCATACATAACCATATTCACACCATCCTCCAATGATATATTGAATCGAGTCATATCTTCATGAGTAATTGGTAATTCGCCCTCGTCTCTCTTGCTCAGAAAAAAAGGAATAACAGAACCACGAGAGCCCATAACATTACCGTACCGAACTACACTGAAGCGTATATCTTTTGAACCACGAATGTTATTTGCTGCAGCAAATAATTTATCTGATGCAAGCTTGGTTGCACCATAAAGATTGATTGGTGCACACGCTTTATCTGTGGACAAAGCTACCACATCCTGAACTCCACACTGAAGTGCAGCCTGAATTACGTTCTCTGCACCATCAACATTAGTTCGTAAGCATTCTGTCGGATTGTATTCTGCAGTATCGACCTGCTTGATAGCTGCTGCATGAATAATGACGTCAATACCTTCGCATGCCTGAATCATACGATTACGATCACGTACATCACCAATAAAAAAACGTATTTGTGGAAATTCAGCTATTGGGTATTGCTGCTTGAGTTCAAATTGCTTCAGTTCATCGCGAGAGAATATTACGATTTTCTTAACTTTTGGATATTGAGACAATATTGTTTTAATAAATTGTTTACCAAATGATCCTGTACCACCAGTAATCAGCACGCTTTTTTTATCTAACATAGTTACCCACCCTAACTGCCTAAAATAGTCTTCAAAAAAATAAACTATCAACCCCAAGTCACAACAGATCTAAAGTCACCTAATAAATCCTGTAACAATACGCCTACAACAAAGAAGATTCATCCCTTCTTCAAACTCACAAGTTACCGCAACATTAAAGTATGCCATCCCACACATTGAAAGTTTAACCAAAAGAGAAACCTATGAATTCAAAAGTGTACTATCTCTTCCAAAATAATTATAAGAACATTAAATTTTAGCTTTAATTCTTAACTAAGCTTTGCATGATCTGGCCGCACGCAAGTCTTGAATTGGCATGGCCCGTAATCGGCCTTCCAATCACCATATAATCCACCCCAGCTTCAACCGCTTGCTTCGGTGTCATCACTCGCTTCTGGTCACCAATGTCACTGCCTTCAGGACGAATCCCTGGCGTTACCGTTAAAAAGTCTTTGCCACAAGTTTCACGTATCAATGCTACTTCTCGAGCGGAGCACACAACACCGTCCAATCCAGAAGTCTGTGTCAATTTTGCTAAACGCTCCACTTGTTCCATCGGCTCTACATCTAGGCCAATACCGGCAAGATCGCTTCGTTCCATAGAGGTCAGAACGGTTACGCCAATCAACAATGGCTTGTATGTTTTCTTTTCTAATTCGTTTCTGGCGGCTTCCATCATTTTTTGGCCGCCAGAC
>OJAY01000455.1_pt1 | contig 14428 bp, 10 predicted proteins | sample 1590331 | NCBI WGS metagenome assembly OJAY01 (sample SAMN05416835, study PRJEB24817) | seawater metagenome | isolation source: Sea water | place: Canada:Atlantic | collected 2013-07 | reverse complement strand
AGCGTCAGATGTGTATAAGAGACAGGCTTTATTGTTGGCTACTATTATCGTTTACGTACCGGCATTATTTTATTATTGATAGTATCGGCTTCGCTTATTGTCATGAAAGTACTTTTATACCCAACCGGTTTGTTTTTCTTTCTTGGCGCAGGAAGCAATATCGCTGTGCTATTTGGCTTTGGATATATGGAACGTAAGGAAACGCTTTTTCAACAAAAAGAAGCAAAGCACGCTGCCGCACTGGGTACCTTAAGTGCCATTGCTGAAAGAGAACGAATAGGCCGTGATCTCCATGATGTAGCTGGTCATGCATTAAGCAGCATTTCGTTGAAGGCTCAAGTGGCCGATAAATTACTGTCTAAAGGCCGCACCGCTGAAGCTCAAGCAGAAGTAAAAGCATTGGCGCAGCTGTCTCAGCAACTACTCAGTGAGATTAGGCAAACGGTAAGTGGCATTAAACACCTTTCCTTTAGCCAGGAAATCGCTAAAAATATGGCTAAGTTGTCGGAGCAGGGTTTTCATGAAGTGAGCGATGTAGACGAAAGCAGCTTCACTCACCTTACTCCCCTTCAAGAAACTCAATTGTCGTTAATAGTAAAAGAAGCGACTACGAATATTCTTCGTCATAGTAAGGGCAACCAAGCAACGCTTACCCTTCAATGTACCAACGATATGTTGACTCTCGTTATAACTGATAATGGTAACAGCCACTGCCAAACTGAGGGCAACGGCGTTCAAGGCATTCGCGAGCGAGCTGAACTCATTAATGCAACGGTTGAGTTTCAGTGGGGCTCCCCAACCGTGCTAACACTTCAATTACCGCTACTTTCTAAACCCGATAATAACGCACAGAGCACACATTGAAATATGACTAATTCTATATCGAGCAACCGGCAATGAATCGAATTTTAGTGGTAGAAGACCAATCTTTGGTGCGTGATGCTATCGCCACCTTATTGTCTTTAGAAGACGACTTTGAAATAAGTGGGAAGTGCGCTAATGGACAAGAAGCGCTAGATTGGCTTGGCGCAAACGAAGCCCCCGATATTATTCTTACCGACATTGAGATGCCCTTAGTCTCGGGGCTAGATTTAGCAGAAAAGCTTGCAGCTTTATCTATAGACAGCAAAGTGGTGGTAATGACCACATTCTCCAAACCTGGCTACATAAAGCGAGCGCTGGCACTGGGCGCTAAAGGGTTTGTTTTAAAAGAGGCTGACAGTGAGTACCTTGTTAACTCATTACATAAAATTGTAAAAGGCGAAAGAGTTATTAGCCCCGAACTTGCTTTAATGGCACTGAATGATAACAACCCGCTTTCGGCAAAAGAAAGCAAAGCACTGAAACTCGCCGCTGACGGATTAAAAACCCATGATATTGCGCAGAAGCTGTTTTTGTCAGAAGGTACCGTGCGTAATTATTTGTCTGAAGCCATCGCAAAACTTGATGCAACAAACCGTGTAGATGCCGCCAGAATCGCAAAACAAAAAGGCTGGTTATAAACCAGCCTTTGTTATATCCGCTACCCCTATTTCAGATGTAGCGTTTGTCTTTTTAACTTACTCAATTCGTTAATTAAAACTCAGTTGAGAAACGTACGCCAAACTCACTCGCGTCATTACTTAATACTTGGATAATATAATCCCCAGTATTTAAGCGAGCGTTGTCATAACGCTCATCAAAGATATTACGGCCATATAAAGCAACCGTATAACCTTCATCTGCTGGCGTATAGGCAACATCGAAATTAACCAATTCACGGCTATCAATGTTCGTCATACGAGTAGGCTCTGAACTAGGCTCGCCGTACATTTCTGCGCGGTATGAATAGTCGATACGTGCGCGAATTTTATCACCGCCTTCAAGGTCGAAGGTGTATGACGGGCCAATTGCGAAAGTTAAATCAGGCGTTAATGGCGCAACAGGGTTAAATCCGTCTTGCTCATCAACTTCAACATCCATGTAACCAATGCTGGTTAGCATACTGAAGTTGCCTACGTTCAAGGTCGTATCTAGCTCGATACCACGTGACGTTTGCTCAACCACTAAGTTAGCCGTATCAAAACCACCTTCACTAACTTGGCTTACTTGGTACGGTAAGTCTTCAAACTCAGTGTTAAATACTGCAATGCTCACGTCAAAGTATTCATTTACACGACCTTTAAGGCCCACTTCGTAGTTCACCGCTGTAATGTTGTCAGAGGCTTCAAAACAGTTGCTTGCATTAACTGCTGCTACTGCGCCGTCTAAATCATCGAAGCCACCCGCGCCAAAGAACTCGCCAATTAGGCAGTATGGACGAGCAGGATATTGACCTGACTGATAACCGTTTTGAATGGTGGCATAACCTGTCATGCCATTTTCAAAGGTATAGTTGGTCGCCAATTCCCACGTTACTTCGTCCCACTCATTTGAGTCATAAATGGTGCCAAGCGCATCGAATACATTTGCAGACGCGTCTTTTTCATCTTCAGTGTAACGAATACCACCAGATACACTAAGCTCGTCAGTTAAGTCATGACGAAGGTTTAGGTATACCGCTTTACTTGTGGTTTCTTGGTCAAGTTGAAGGGTGTTGCCACCGCCATCAAAACTTGAATCACTACCTTGACGGTTGCTACCTTCTTCATTGAAGTAATAAAGGCCAGCAACAAAGTCAGTGTACTCATTGATGTAACCATTCAATTGAACTTCAATTGACGTTTGGTCTGCTTCACCACGCTCTGGGTATTGGTCTAACGAGTAGATAGTACCATCATCATCCAGACCCGCTTTGTACTTAGATGTACGGCGGCTAGCAACGACTTTAGCGGTGTAATCGTCACTAATATCCCATTCGGTAGTCAGTGACACACCACGGGCTTCATTAGATACGCCAGTGACTTCTGGTGTGCCTGTAGCGTTATCGTAAATATCATAACCTTCTGGGGTTACATCGCTATTTCTAAGCTCAAGACCTAGGCTGTTTGTACCAGCATAAAAACGCCCATCTGGCATTTCATCAATAAGCACTGTGTAAGGGCGTAAACCACCGTCACCATTATTGGCATCAGCGGTTAGTACCATACGGAAATCATCAGACGGCTCATATTTTACCGAGATACGACCAGAAATATCTTCTGTTTCGCCCACATCATATTCTGCATTAGGTACGTTAATGAACTCGCCCAAACCATCACGGGTGTTGTAAGCAAGGTTCATGTTGAATGCTAGGGTGTCAGATAATGCATGGTTCACGAACAAGTCAGTCTTAACACGACCGCGAGTACCGAACTCTGCATTTACTTTAGTCACATCGCCTTGATCTGGCTCTTTGGTAATGATGTTAATGGCACCACCAATAGAGTTACGACCGTATAGCGTACCTTGAGGACCACGAAGTACCTCGATACGCTCGATGTTATTCAAGCTCCAGTTTTGACCCACTTGGCGGCCTAAATAAACGCCATCAACATAGACGCTTACACCAGGATCAGTAGTGATAAGATGGTCTTGAAGACCAATACCACGAATAAAAGGGTTTACAGAAGAAGTGTGACCCGCTGAAAAGCCCGTTACGTTTAAGTTTGGAACAAACTTACCAACATCCGTTAAGTCAGTAATGCCTTGTTCAGCTAACATATCACCGTCAAATGCACTAATTGCAATTGGTACTTCATAGATAACTTGAGGACGCTTGGTTGCTGTAACGGTAATCGCTTCATACATTTGTTCTTCAGTGGCTTCAGCCTCTTGAGCAAATGCAGAATGAGAAATAGCAGGTACAGTTAACGCTACTGCCAAAGCGACAGGCGAAAGCCTACTAACTAGTGTCTTAGACACGTCAGTATTGGTGATCATGTGTAACCCCTTTGCGAGAGTGTTTAGTGTCAAAAAATTTATTGTTTTTAGGCTGCTTCAAGTTCTCTATGGAACTTTAAAACCAATAGACTCACAAAATAGAGGGCGTTACGACGAGTAACATTTAGCTGATTTATGGATATCCTGATGAAAGTGGCGTGTATCCCTACTGGTTTTAGTGTCACTTTCTCTACCCTACCAGCCCCCATCTACCCACGACTGGAGTATTGGCTTGAAGACTGGAGAAATATCATACTGACTTCCTTTTAACTTGCATAGCGAAATATTGCACTTTTATTAAAATGAGACTTTAAAATTAGACTAATTGGTTAGGCCGAAAACAGTGCTAACCCCCTCATTCCAATTGACATATTATTATTTATAATCATTACGTTAGCATAGGTTACTTATTAAGCATAAAACCGATTCCCTTTAACTATTCACTAGACCATTTAGACAATATTTTCCCACACCTTTACAACCTTCAGACAAAAAGCACCGCAGGTTGTAGCCGCCCCACTACCCCAATTCGCCTTCTTTATACTTTGCCTCTTGTCGCTAGCCTTTAAGATTAACCTCTTGCATTAGCAGCAAATTGTTACCTTTTTAGATTTTGCTCAACCTTTCAATTTATAAAAACCAACGCCACTTTGTCGACAATAACTACTAAGAAAGTTTGACCAAGCAGCCTAAACCCCCTATATTGTCGACATAACATTTATTTTGTGGTGCATAGCTTGTCGGTACAGATAACCCTAGAAAAGCCTGTAACTAATGCAGATAGAACCTTCTTTCAATTGCGTAAAGACATTGTAGAAGGCGTTATTCCTGCAGGCTCTAAACTCAGTGAAACTGATTTGTCGACAAAATACGAAGTCAGCCGTGCGGTTATTCGCGAAGGTATTAATCGACTTGCCGCCTGCCACCTAGTTGAGCGGAAAGCGAATATTGGGGCCAAAGTAGTATCGCTAACCCCTGAAGGGCTAATTCAGCTTTACCAAGTAAGAGAAGCCTTAGAAGGCATGGCCGCACGCCTTGCTGCAAGACACATGAGCGACGAAGAAGTCGCCTCACTGCAAGGCTTATTAGATTCTCACTTCAATAAAGTGAAAGACGCCCAGTTGTATTACCAAGAAGCCGGCGACGTGGACTTCCACTACCGCATCGTGACTGGCAGTAAAAACAGCCACCTCATTAGCGTGTTAATAGACGGGCTCTATCATCTTGTACGCATGTATCGCGTTCAACTAGGCATGGCTGGCCCAAGGGTTACTACAGCCTTTGACGAACACAGACACATTGTGAACGCGATTGCGAATCGCGATGAAGAGCTAGCCGAGATGCTAATGCGCCGCCATATTCTTTATTCAAAGAACAATATTGAAAACAAACTTAGCGCCACACCAACCTAATTTAAAACCAGAGAGTGTTACTTATGAGTGCAGGAAAGAAATTCAGACAAGCACTGGCCGACAATAAGCCACTGCAAATATTAGGCACCATTAATGCCTATACCGCCATGATGGCAAAATCTATCGGTCACAAAGCGATATACCTCTCAGGCGGTGGCGTTGCGAATGCTTCATACGGGCTCCCCGATTTGGGCATGACATCACTAAACGACGTTATTGTGGATGTACAACGCATCACGTCAGCCTGTGACTTACCCTTATTGGTAGACATAGACACAGGCTGGGGCGGCGCATTTAATATTGCAAAAACCATTCGCGATATGGAAAAAGCGGGCGCAGCGGCTGTACACATGGAAGATCAAGTTGCGCAAAAGCGCTGCGGTCATCGCCCTAACAAAGAAATTGTGAGCACAGAAGAAATGGTCGATCGCATTAAAGCCGCGGTAGATGCCAGAACCGACCCAGACTTTTTCATTATGGCGCGAACCGATTCTTTCGCTCAAGAAGGGTTAGAAAAAGCCATTCAACGCGCTAAGGCTTATGTTGCGGCCGGTGCCGATGGCATATTTGCAGAAGCAGTAAAAACTGAAGAACACTACCGCGCATTTTCAGAAGCGTTAGACGTCCCTATTCTTGCCAACATTACCGAATTCGGACAAACCGAACTTTGGAACAAAGAACAACTTGGCGAATGGGGCGCTGCGATGGTGCTTTACCCACTAAGTGCATTCCGCGCCATGAACAAAGCTGCCGAGAACGTTTACCAATCAATACTTGATAATGGCGATCAAAAAGCCGTTGTCGACACCATGCAAACCCGCATGGAGTTATACGATTACCTTGGCTATCACGACTACGAGCAAAAACTCGACGAACTGTTCGCCAAAGGCAAAGGCTAACGGCTGAGGTGAATCGAGGCCGTTTTACCTGCGAGGTCGCTTTGGCTGAGGAGGCAGGGATACGGCGCTGCCACGCCGGTTGCCTTTGCAGTAAATATGCGCGGTCCTGCTGAGGTCGGTGATGTAGAGGTAGAGAGTGCGAGCGCTGCCCCTCTGAGGCATGGATGCCGAAGCGGAGCCCCCATGGATGGGTTTACGGCGTGGCAGCGCCGCACTCTGTACCTCTGCAGCAAAGCGGCCTCAAGCAAATTGCGGCAATTAATTATACTAAACAAACTTTTGTACCTTACATACACAAGACCGGAGACAACAAGATGGCTAAACAATTAAGTGGCGCGGGATTACGCGGCCAAGTTGCAGGAAAAACAGCACTGTCTACTGTAGGCGTATCAGGTTCTGGCCTGACATACCGTGGTTACGATGTAAAAGATTTAGCAGCCAGTTGCCAGTTTGAAGAAGTGGCTTATCTTATTTTAAAAGGTAAATTGCCTACCCAGTCCGAGTTAGATGAATACAAAGCCTTACTTCGTAGTATGCGCGGATTACCTCAGGCCCTTAAAGATGTATTAGAGCGTATTCCAAAAGACGCACATCCTATGGACGTACTTCGTACAGGTTGTTCTATGTTGGGTAACCTTGAAATGGAGAACGACTTCAGCGAACAGCAGCACGCAACCGATCGCATGTTAGCTTGTTTCCCAAGCATTATTTGCTATTGGTATCGCTTTACTCACGATGGTGTTCGTATTGATGTAGAAACCGATGACGATTCAATTGGTGGTCATTTCTTGCATATGCTGCACGGCGAAAAACCTCGCGAGTTGCATGAACAAGTCATGCACGTTTCACTTATTTTGTATGCAGAGCACGAATTCAATGCATCTACCTTTACCGCTCGCGTATGTGCTTCAACCTTGTCAGATATGCACTCATGTGTGACCGGCGCTATTGGCTCGCTTCGCGGTCCATTGCATGGCGGTGCGAACGAAGCAGCCATGGAAATGATAGAAGGCTTTACATCAGCCGAAGACGCTGAAGAAAAAATGATGGCCATGCTTGCCCGTAAAGACAAAATCATGGGCTTTGGGCATGCCATTTATTCTGAATCAGACCCACGTAACGAAATCATTAAAGGTTGGTCTGAAAAGCTCGCTGCCGATGTAGGTGACGAGGTGCTTTACCCCGTATCTGTGCGCTGTGAAGAAGTGATGTGGCGCGAGAAAAAGCTATTCTGTAACGCTGATTTTTTCCACGCTTCCGCTTATAACTTTATGGGAATTCCCACCAAGTTGTTTACCCCTATCTTCGTGATGTCTCGCCTAACGGGGTGGGCAGCACACGTGATGGAACAACGCGCTGACAACCGTATTATTCGCCCATCAGCTGAATATACTGGTGAAGATATTCGTGACGTACCTCCTATGTCTGCACGTAGTTAACGACTAAGGCTTAAAATCATGAGTAATATGAATTACGAATACCGTAAACCTTTGCCTGGCGCAGGTATCGATTTCTTTGATACCCGCGAGGCAGTGGAAGCCATTGAACCTGGCGCCTACGATAAACTTCCCTACACTTCACGAGTGTTTGCCGAAAACTTAGTGCGCCGTTGTAACCCTGACGCGTTAACCGATTCACTTAAGCAGTTTATTTATCGCAAGAACGATTTGGATTTTCCGTGGTTTCCAGCCCGCGTGGTATGCCACGACATCCTGGGGCAAACCGCGTTGGTTGACTTGGCTGGCTTACGGGATGCCATTGCGGCGAAAGGCGGCGATCCAGCGAAAGTAAACCCAGTTGTGCCTACCCAGTTAATTGTCGATCACTCATTAGCCGTTGAACATGCGGGTTTTGAACCCGACGCGTTTGAAAAAAACCGCGCTATTGAAGATAGACGTAACGACGACCGATTCCATTTTATCGACTGGACTAAGTTAGCGTTTAAAAACGTGGATGTGATACCGCCGGGTAATGGCATTATGCACCAAATCAACTTAGAGCGTATGTCGCCAGTTATTCAGTCTCGCGACGGCGTTGCCTTTCCTGATACCTTGGTTGGCACCGACAGCCATACCCCTCATGTTGATGCACTAGGCGTTATTGCTATTGGTGTAGGCGGCCTTGAAGCAGAAAGCGTTATGCTGGGGCGCGCCTCTTACATGCGCCTACCTGATATTGTAGGTGTTGAGCTTACGGGTAAGCCACAGCCCAATATTACTGCTACCGATATTGTATTGGCACTTACTGAGTTTTTGCGTAAAGAGCGTGTGGTGTCTTCTTATTTGGAATTTTATGGCGAAGGTACTACGCACCTCACCCTTGGCGATCGCGCTACTATTTCAAACATGACGCCCGAATACGGCGCTACCGCGGCGATGTTCTACATCGACCAGCAAACCATCGATTATTTGCGCTTAACTGGCCGTGAAGAAAAGCAAATTGCCTTAGTTGAACAATACGCGAAGCACACCGGTTTATGGGCAGATTCATTAGCGAGTGCCGAATACGAGCGTGTTCTCACTTTTGATTTATCCTCTGTTGGCCGCAACATGGCTGGCCCATCTAATCCACATGCTCGTTTAGCCACCAGCGATTTGGCTCAGCGCGGCGTTGCTAGCGCATGGGAACAAGAAGAAGGCAAAATGCCTGATGGTGCGGTAATTATCGCTGCCATTACTAGTTGTACTAATACGTCTAACCCGCGCAATGTAATTGCAGCAGGCTTAATTGCCCGCAATGCAAACCAGCGTGGCTTAACCCGTAAACCTTGGGTGAAAAGTTCGTTAGCGCCAGGTTCTAAAGCGGTAAAACTGTATTTAGAAGAAGCCGATTTGATGGGCGAACTGGAACAGTTGGGCTTTGGTATAGTGGCTTTTGCCTGCACCACCTGTAACGGAATGAGCGGCGCGCTAGACCCGAAAATTCAGCAAGAAATTATAGACCGTGACTTATACGCCACGGCAGTGCTTTCTGGTAATCGTAATTTCGATGGCCGTATTCACCCGTATGCGAAACAAGCCTTTTTGGCATCACCGCCATTAGTGGTGGCCTACGCCATTGCCGGTACGGTTCGTTTCGATATTGAAAAAGACGTATTAGGCATAGATAACGACGGTAACCCCGTCACGCTTAAAGATATTTGGCCAAGCGACGAAGAGATTGATGCCATTGTCGCTAAAAGCGTGAAACCAGAGCATTTTCGTAAAGTGTACGAGCCCATGTTCGACTTAAAAGTGAATACTGGCAGCGACATTAGCCCGCTGTATGATTGGCGTGAAATGAGTACCTATATTCGCCGCCCGCCTTATTGGGAAGGTGCAATGGATGCTGAGCGTACAATGACAGGCATGCGACCGCTGGCTATATTGGGCGATAACATTACCACCGATCATTTATCGCCATCGAACGCGATTATGGCTACCAGTGCAGCGGGTGAGTATTTGGCGAAAATGGGGTTACCGGAAGAAGACTTTAACTCTTATGCCACCCATAGGGGCGACCATTTAACGGCGCTTCGCGCTACTTTGGCGAACCCGAAAGTGTTCAACGAAATGGTGCTTGAAAACGGCGAAGTGAAACAAGGCTCGCTTGCTCGCATTGAGCCAGAAGGCAAAGTGGTGCGCATGTGGGAAGCCATTGAAGCCTACATGCAGCGCAGACAGCCACTGATTATTGTAGCAGGTGCCGACTATGGTCAGGGCTCTTCACGAGACTGGGCTGCCAAAGGTGTTCGTTTAGCTGGGGTAGAAGTCATTGTCGCAGAGGGCTTCGAGCGTATTCACCGTACCAACTTACTTGGCATGGGTGTATTACCCCTTGAGTTTAAACCGGGTACAACACGCAAAACCCTTGAACTTGATGGCACTGAAACCTACGACGTTAAAGGTGAACCTGCACCGGGTGCTACGCTAACCTTAGTGGTTAATCGAGCCAACGGTGAAACCCTAGATGTGCCCGTAACCTGTCGCTTAGATACCGCAGAAGAGGTGTCGATTTACAGCGCAGGCGGTGTGCTTCAACGCTTTGCCAAAGACTTCTTAGAAGCTGAAGAGGTTGAAAGCTAGCGCCTTCATCTTAGCGCATTGACGTTTGGCACTGAGCCACTTCACTTCATAAACACGCCGTGAACCCATCCATGGGGGCTCTGCCACAGCATCCTTGCTGCGGAAGGTTTATGAAGCGAAGTAGCTCAATACCTTAGTGTGTAACGACGTTAAGCCAAAACTTGTAATACAACTGTGGAAAGTGATTTTTAAGCGCTGCTTTCGCTGAGTGACTGGTTGCCTTGCTGTTGTAAGCTCCCAACTTGCATCCATGCGTATTGAGGGCCCTGAGCCCAAATTACGTTCCCCTAACATCCTCCAACAATGTTTAACTAGGTGTTAGACGCTGGAGGTTGTTCGGAATTTAAAAAAGGAATAAACATGACGAAGTATGCCCCTCAAATTCGTGTACCAGCTACCTACATGCGCGGTGGTACCAGTAAAGGTGTGTTCTTTAACGTATCTGATTTACCCGAAGCGGCGCAGCAGCCTGGACCGGCGCGAGATGCACTTTTATTGCGTGTGATTGGCAGCCCAGACCCTTACGGTAAACAAACCGATGGCATGGGTGGCGCTACGTCGAGCACTAGCAAAACCGTGCTTATTAGTAAGAGTGAGCGCGATGATTACGATGTTGACTACTTATTTGGTCAAGTTTCTATCGACAAGCCTTTTGTGGATTGGAGCGGTAACTGCGGTAACTTAACGGCCGCAGTCGGCGCATTTGCGATAAATAATGGGTTGGTCGATGCCAGTAAAATTCCAGATAACGGCATTGCGGTTGTCAATATATGGCAAGCTAACATCAATAAAGCCATTATTGCCAAGGTGCCTATTACTAATGGTGAAGTGCAAGAAACCGGTGATTTTGAATTAGACGGGGTGACGTTTCCTGCCGCAGAAGTTGAGGTTGCGTTTGTCGACCCTGCCGATGGCGAAGGCGCTATATTTCCTACTGGTCGTTTAGTCGATACCCTTGAAGTACCTGATGTAGGTTCATTTCGTGCCACTATGATTAACGCAGGCATTCCAACTATTTTCGTTAACGCTGAAGATATTGGCTACACGGGTACAGAACTCCAAGATGACATTAATAACGATGATGCCGCCCTTGCCAAATTTGAAGCTATTCGTGCTTATGGCGCTGTGAAAATGGGGCTAATTAGTGATATTGGCGAAGCGGCCTCTCGCCAGCACACGCCTAAAGTCGCTATGGTAGCGCCACCTGCAGGCTATAAGGCCTCTAGTGGTAAAGACATTTTGGGAAATGATATTGATGTACTGGTTCGCGCTATGTCTATGGGTAAGCTGCATCACGCGATGATGGGCACAGCCGCTGTGGCCATAGCTGCAGCGGCGGCTATTCCGGGTACATTAGTGAACCTTGCTGCTGGTGGCAGTGAACGTGAAGCTGTTGTGTTCGGTCACCCATCAGGCACCTTGCGTGTAGGCGCAAAAGCAAGCTTTGAAAACGACAAATGGAATATTGAACAAGCCGTCATGAGTAGAAGCGCCCGCATATTGATGGAAGGCTGGGTTCGCGTTCCGCAAGAACAAAGCTAACCAACAGTATAAAATTTAACCCTTTGAGAAATGCCAGCTTTTCTTCCCTTATCGCTAAGGTAGACTTCCGTATAATATTGCGCTCTTAGGGGCGCTTTTTTTATGTTTATTCGTTATTCTTTTCGTCTGATTACTTAGAGTCCACGTTGTCATGAATAAAGTATTGGTGGTAGAAGACAGCCTAACCGTTCGTAAAATTTTAAGTAAACTATTAGAAGACAACCCGTACTTAACGCCAATCCTTTGTAAGGATTTCGCTGAAGCAACGCAAGAACTTAAAAAAGGACACGACTTTCTTGCCGCTATTGTAGATTTAAATTTACCTGATGCTCCCAACGGTGAGAGCGTAGATTTAAGTTTATCGTATTCAATTCCCACTTTGGTGTTAACAGGCAATTTTGATGAGTTTACCCGAGCACAACTTCTCGATTTAGGTGTACTTGATTATATAACCAAAGAATCTCGCTATTCCTACAATCAGGTCATCAAGCTCATTGACCGCTTGAGAAAAAACCTCACCACTAAGGTACTCGTTGTTGAAGACTCTGTTACTAGTCGAAACTATATTTGCAGTCTGCTTAAAAAATTCCAATTCCAAATTTATGAGGCAAGTGATGGCCTAGAGGCACTCAATGTGCTTTCTGAGCATCAAGATATCCGTATGGTAATTTCCGATCACCGCATGCCTAATATGGATGGATACGAACTCATTAAAGCAATTAGACACGAACGTCGAATGCAAGATTTAATCTTTATAGGGCTTTCAGGTACCAATGATGGCGTACTTTCCTCTAAGTTCATTAAAAGTGGCGCTAACGATTTCCTTTCTAAACCTTTCTATCATGAAGAGTTCTTCTGCCGAGTGATGCAAAATTTAGAAGCTCAGGAAATGATTCAGACCATCAGGCAATCAGCCAATATCGATCCCCTGACTCAAGTTTACAATCGCCGCTACCTTATAGAACAAGGAGAAGAAATATTAGCCCAGGACACGTCTACCTCTGCGGTAACCGTATGTATGATTGATATCGATAACTTTAAATCGGTGAATGACAATCAAGGTCATAAGGCAGGTGATATGTTGCTTCAGGAGTTTGCCACTTTGTTAAAAGAACATTTTAGTGAAGACTTGGTGGTTCGCTACGGCGGTGAAGAGTTTACGGTGATATCGACCCGAGCTTTAAAGGAGCATCTTGGGAACGTTTCGCACTTTATTAACCTTGTACGAAGCTCACGTTTCACGCAGCACGAACTAAATATAACGTGCAGCATTGGTATTTGCGCAGAAAAACACACTAACCTTGAAACGCAAATTGACATTGCTGACAAACGGCTTTATCAAGCTAAGCGTACTGGAAAAGATAGAATAATTGCCAGTGACAGCTAACGCTAAACAATTGCATCATACCTGCCCAAATTAGTCGCTTCGATTGCCTTAACGTAATCACAAAAATAAAACAAGCTGTGGTCATATTCTGGAGGTGCCACGCTTGTTATCGAAAAATTATTACATCCAAGACTTTCGTTTCGATTCCACTTCAAATAGCACGTTATTAGCTAACTCATTCGCATAACCTTCAGGTAAAAACGGCACTGAAATAGCCCCAGATGCTAATACAAACTGCACGGTAGCAAGCTTTCGCCTTTTCATGAACACACTTTGCTTTACCACTACCTGCTGAACTTTGTAGGGTTCGAAGCATAGGTAATCCACACCTATGCGCCCTCGCCTTACATAAATGTATTTACCGTCGCTAACCACACCCCAACGCCACCATCTAAGCACAATAACACTTAGCAGTATTGCGCTAACAAAAGTTACCCCTGCAGTAATATCTAAATGTTCTATATAGATACCAAATCCAGCACCCACCACAAAAGGAATAGAAAGCCCTGCTATCACCCAGTGTAAAATGTAACGCTTACTTATAGACTGGTAGTCGCTACGGCGAATTTTACTCTGCGGCATGACTTCTTGGCTTAACTCATCCGCTTCGTCTTCAGTCACAGAAGGTACAATAAGTCGGTTTGGCGACATAAGCTCATTGGTCGAGTGCCCAATTGATGCGTTTTGCTCGAAGTACAGGTTCACGCGCTTAAGAATTCTGTCTAACCAATCTTGCTTCGCAGAAATTACTTGAATGCGGGATGCCCGCATACTCACTTCCTGTTTATTCAATAAACCACTTCTGCGGATATATCTGTCGTTGTGGCGCGACAATGTATAATCGTAAAAGGTAAACAGAGCACCGCCAATACTAATCACTGCGACCAAGGCCATAGCCATCATTAGCATCACAAACGCGTACAAGCCAAACTGCCACCACGCTATGGTCTGCTCGCCAACAAGCTGATTTAGCTGCAAGCCCTTTTCAGCCAGCCATTCTGATAAGTAGCCAAACGCATTGTCGTAAAAGGGGGCTGCAGCACCTAATAAAATCCATACTCGGTTGTTGGTAATTCCGTGGATCACGATATCGGTTATAGAGCGCCTATTCAGTATGGTTTCGCCATCCTCGTTGGTTTCTAAATAGCGCTTGCTTTGCTCACTGTTAACCGCAGTATTAGCAACTGCATTGCTATCATTTACATAAGAGCTTGCGTGACGCCCAGTCTCTTGACTGTCTCTTATACACATCTCCGAGCCCACGAGACGCTACGCTATCTCGTA
>OJAY01000445.1_pt1 | contig 14622 bp, 9 predicted proteins | sample 1590331 | NCBI WGS metagenome assembly OJAY01 (sample SAMN05416835, study PRJEB24817) | seawater metagenome | isolation source: Sea water | place: Canada:Atlantic | collected 2013-07 | reverse complement strand
ACGAGATAGCGTAGCGTCTCGTGGGCTCGGAGATGTGTATAAGAGACAGCGTTTGTAACCTCTACTAAAGCTGGCGTGCCTGTTCGTATTAAAGATGTTCGCCCTGAAGGCATTGCTAACGCGATGAAATACAGCTACGACATTTTAAATAAGAAAGTGAAGAAGCGCTTCATGCGTAGTAGCGAAATGCAAAAGCAGCTGTCGCTTATCACTGGCACCTTAGATTATAGCGGCTACCAAGATACCGACATTGTGGTTGAAGCGGTATTTGAAGATTTAGATCTTAAGCAAAAAATGGTCGCGGATATTGAAGAAAACTGCAAAGAGAACACCATCTTTGCCTCTAACACTTCTTCTATTCCAATTACCCAAATTGCTGCCAAAGCAGCTCGTCCTCAAAACGTGATTGGTCTTCATTACTTTTCACCTGTAGATAAAATGCCATTAGCCGAAGTTATCGCTCATGAAACTACGTCGGATCAGGTTATTTCATCTACTGTTGAATTTGCGAAAAAGCAGGGTAAGACACCCGTCGTTGTTAAAGATGGCGCAGGCTTTTACGTTAACCGCATTTTAGCACCTTACATGAATGAAGCGGCAAGCTTAATTCTTGCTGGTGAGCCTATTGAGCACATTGATAAGTCCCTAGTTAAGTTTGGCTTCCCTGTAGGTCCTGTGAAGTTGCTTGATGAGGTTGGCATTGATGTTGGTACTAAGATCATTCCTTTCCTTGTAGAGGCCTTTGGAGAGCGTTTTACGGCGCCTTCAGCTTTCGATAAAGTACTGGCTGATGGTCGTAAAGGTAAAAAGAACCAAAAAGGTTTTTACAGCTACGAAGGCAAGAAGCCAGGTAAAGAAGTGGATGAAAGTATCTACTCACTTCTGGGTTTAACACCGTCAACTAAATTGAGTGAAAAAGAAGTGGCTGAACGCTGCGTGCTTATGATGCTTAATGAAGCCGCTCGCTGTCTAGACGAGAGTGTTATTCGCAATGCCCGTGATGGCGACATTGGTGCTATCTTTGGTATCGGATTCCCACCTTTCCTAGGCGGTCCTTTCCGTTATATGGACACATTGGGAATTAAGCATGTTGTTGAGCGTTTGAATCATTACGCTAGCACAGTGGGTGATAAATTCGCACCTGCAGATGTATTGGTGAAAATGGCTGAAGATAATAGCACCTTTTACTAACATGTAAGCTACAGATAAAAAGCCGGGAGCCTGAAATGAAGGTTCCCGGCTTTTTTGTGTGTAATAAGTAATTTTGCTGGTTTGCTAGTCAATTATCAGTACAATTCTGCGGCTTAAAAAAATACCAGTCAAAATATTGGCGTTATATTTAAAAGATTTTTTTATTTCCCTTAAGAGTGAGCTAAGTAGGAGAGTGTCTTGTTTGTTTTAATATCGATAAGCCTGTTAAGCAGTGCTTTCTTTTATGTAGAGGCTGTAAAGTGGGGAATGAATGCCAAATATTGGGCAGTGCTTGCTTTAGTGATAGGGCCTTTTGTATTCCCTATGTTTGGTATTGCCAGACATATACATTGGCGCAGAGCGGTAGGATTTAACAATTTGATGGTAGAAGCTTAAACGGCTACGGATTGGCTAGAGAGCGGTTAGAGAATGATTAGATAAAGACTAAAGAAAGACAATAGAACGGCTGTAGAAGCCCTGTTGTGGTTAAAGGGGTTAACCCTCTCTATTTCTCATTGAGGCTATACATTTAGTGCACAGCTAAATTGCAGACATAAAAAAAGAGAGTCTATACTCTCTTTTTTGGAATTCTTGAAGGCTATTATAAGCCTACACCGTAGCCATTGCCGGTTTTAGGGCGGTAGCTTTGAGGTTGAGTAACAGACTCTTTTTGCTGCTCAGGGGCTTGTTTAGCGCCTTCTTGCTTATCAGCAGCAACAGGGGTAGCGGTAGATAGTACTAATGCAACAGCATACTCTTTTAACATTTTAATATTCCTCTGATTTTTTTATTTTAAGAACGAACAAACAAAACCGATAGAAAGGATGTTTACCGGTTACAGAAGATATAGCGAGAGATGTGCCAACTTTTTAAGTTGTTGATATGTATCGATTTAATTTGGTTTTGGTGCATTTTTTGACACTTGGATTAGTCAAAAGTAGTAAGCGCCAAAAAATAGTCAGATATTTGAATGGCCAAGCAGGTTGTGAAGTTTTTGATTTTCAGTCAGTAATTTTTCAAAACGCTCTGCGTTAAGGGGGCGGCTATATAAAAAGCCTTGCAACATCTCGCAATCATAGCGACGCAAGATATTTAATTGCTCTTCTTCCTCAACCCCTTCAGCCACTACTTTTAAACCTAGGTTGTGGGCGATATTAATTATTGCCGCTGCCATATGACGGTCTACGCTACTTTTAGCGATATCGTCAATAAAGGCTTTATCTATTTTAAGCGTATTGAGTGGGAATCGCTTCAGATAGGCCAAGGAAGAGTACCCAGTACCAAAATCATCAAGGGCAAGGTGTATGCCACGCTCTCTCAATCGGCTCATCATCCGAAGACCATTTTCAGGGTCTTCCATTAAGGTCCCTTCGGTAATTTCACATTCTAAGTGCAGTGGAGAAAGGCCTACTTCGCTTAAAATGCGGTTAATTCTGTCGTCTAAATCTGGAAGTTCGAATTGTTTAACAGAGATATTTACGGCTACTCGGCCGGTAAATAAGCCTTGAGAGACCCAGCGTTTGGTATCTATACAGGCTTTACGTAATACCTGTTCACCAATTTCGATGATCTGACCTGTTTGCTCAGCTAGGGGAATAAATTGCCCAGGACTCACTATGCCTTTCTGCGGGTGTTCAAAGCGCACTAACGCTTCCATACTCACCAGTTTGCCAGAGGCGATATCAACTTTCGGTTGGTAGTAAACCGTAAATAAGTCGTCTTTAATACCTTGGCGAATTAAGTTTTCGATTTGCAACTGACGAACCGCATTTTGGTTCATTTCACCGCTGAAGAATTGATAGCTATTACCACCATTATTTTTTGCAAAGTACATGGCTGTGTCGGCATTTTTTAGCATTTCTTGTGGCGTATTGCCATCGTCAGGGAAGAAGGCTATCCCTAGGCTCGCGCCCAACACAAACTCTTGCTTATTGATAATGAAAGGGCGAGCGAGGGTGTCTAGTAAGTTTTGCGCGTAATGGGTGACAGTATGAATATCTGCACTATCTTCCATTAAGACACTGAACTCATCGCCACCAAGACGGTAACAAGTCGCATTTTTACCCGTGATACGTTGTAGGCGTTTGGCAATTTGTTTAATTAAAATGTCGCCAGTTTGGTGGCCTAGCGAGTCATTTATCTTCTTGAAGTTGTCCATGTCCAAACACAGCAACGTGTGAGGCGCGCCTTTACGGACTAAATTTTGATGGCTTGCTTGGTAGAAAGAGCGGTTAGGTAGTTCAGTTAGCGGGTCAATATTAGCCAGCTTAAGTAATTCTTTTTCGGTACTCTTACGTGAGGTGATATCACTAAATACACCCACGAAGTGACTTATCTTTCCGTCGTCATCGTGCACTGCATCTATGTTTAGTTCCATTTCATAACGTTCACCATTAACGCGAACTGATTCTACTTCACCCGACCAATTACCTTTCGTTTTCAGGGTCTTTTTAATCTCTTCTGTAAACGCATCGGGATACAAATGGAAATGTAGGTAGCTTGCAAGGGCTTGTTCTCTAGTTTCACCTGTATAGCTACAGTAAGCGTTATTTACTGAAATAAATTTAAACTGTGTGGTGGTAATAAACACACCCTCAGAAATATTTTCAATTGAACGCTTAAACAGGTTTAGTTGCTCTTCAGCTTCTTTTAGGTGGTTAATATTCTTCAAGGTTCCGGTCATACGAACCGGCTGCTGGTTATGATCCCGTTCAACCACTTTTCCGCGATCGAGTAACCATATCCACTGGTTTTTGAAGGTTTTAGCGCGATAGGCAAGCTCGTAGAAGTCACTTTTACCTTCTAAATGGCTGCGTAATGCATCCCTAACCCGACCAATGTCGTTAGGATGGATATTAGCATCATAGGCGCCAGTGGTTCTTATATCGTCTTGTGGGAAGTCTAATGTGCCCCATGTGTTGGCTCGATAAACTTGACCGCGGTACACATCCCAATCCCATAGCTCGTCGCCAGAACTCCATAAGGTAAGTTTGAGTCGCTCTTCTGATTCACGTATGGAAAGTTGATTAGATTTACGTAATTGGTATTGTCGAATGATAAAGGCCAAAACAATGGTAAGTAAAAGTGCATAAAAAACTAATGCGACAGTATGAAGCCAAGGCGGGCGATTAATATAGATTCTTAACTCGCGACTTTTAGACCAATGTTTCCCCGGCTCGATAGCTTGGACTTCAAAAATATAACTGCCAAACGAAATGTTGTTAAATTGAGCAGTTCTGACATTTTCGTTGTAAACCCACAGATTATCCATGCCTTTTAGACGATAGCGGTATGAAACCTCTTTTGGGTAGACAGCGTTAATTAAACCAAACGAAATGCTGAATCTAGATTCAAAATACTCTAGCATTTTTTCACTGTTGTAAGTGATATTCGCAAGAGATGTCTCTTCAGCAGCTTGCTTATCGATTCCTAGTAAACCAGTGTTAGCTTGATTTGACTCTCCGAAAATACGAAATTCGAATAGCTCAGGTTTGCTTGTCCGGTTTTCAGTTTCAACCGTCGAAACCTGATGTGCCTTAGATATCCTATTGAAGCCTTTGTTGCCGCCAAAATAGATATCCCCATTAGAGGTTGCTAAAACTGCACTCTCCCCTAAAGAATTAAATTCAAGTTGGGCATTCGAAACTTTGGATATTTCACTCAATGTAGATAAATCTATTTGATGCACACCTGCGCTGTCTGCATACCAAATACTGTCGTGGGTACCAATAGATGAAAAGATGAATCCATTTCCATCATCACGAGTTTGTCGCTGTACGACCTGCAGAGTTTTCTTGTCAACTTTAAGCACGCCATCCGAACGGGTGGTTAACCAGAACGCGTCAGGTGTTTCATACACGCCGTAAACGGGTGACGAGAGGCCTTTTTCTTTGCCAATTCGCTCTACTACCGTGTTGCTAGAGAGGGAGTAAATAAGAATGCCATTTTCCTGCCGAAGCCATAGACGATTGTTATTGTCAGTAAATATAGGGAGTAGAATATTTGAGGTGTTATCTACTTCGTGATGCACCGGTAAAGGTAATGCCGAATTTGTAGAGGTGTCTAATGAATACAAACCATTGTCTTCTAGCCAAACCCAAACTCTGTCTTTACCCTTATATATATAGTCAACAAACTGCCCTGGGAAATAACGTTTTAAAAGTTCAAGCTTATTATCTATTCGCTTATAGACACTTAAACCACCTGAACTGGCAACCCAAAAATACCCTTCTTTATCAATTTCAACATCCCAATAGCTAGTGCCAAGAGATATCTCCTCATCGAAAGATAAATAGTCGAAATCACCAGTGACGCGATCAAGCCTCCCAACTCCATCTTGTTGAGAAGCAAAATATATGTCATTGGAAGAATCTTGAGCTAGACCCCATATCGTTGAGTTTTTATCTCCATCTGTGTCTTTAAGTGCACTAGAATGAAAACGTATTTCTGAAAATTCTGAGTGGAATTTGAACGCATTTTGCATAGTGCCCAGCCACAGCGCACCGGATCTATCTTTAGTAATACCGAAAATAATGTTTTGAGTAAGCTTGGTTATATTTTTTTTGTCTGAACTTAAATGGGTAATGTCTGCAGAAGATATATTTTTTGGTGATTCAATATTGGTATTAACGATAAAAAGGCCATTGTCTGAGCTGAACCAAACATGCTCATCAAACTCTATGATAGAGGTGACATTTACGTCGCCATCAAGGTTCATTAACTCTTTACTTATATGCTTGAGTTGGCCGCCATTCGCACTGATAACATATACGCCTTCATTAGTGGCCAACCAATAATTGCCTTCTATCACTGTAATATCATGCAAAGCCCCTGTATCTAGACTGATCCCCCATGGGTTGACCATACCCAAATCAAAAACTTCGTTGGTATTCTTATCTAAAATCTTTGCACCAAGCTCATTTGAACCAAACCAAATTCTAGACGACTCATCAAATATTAACTTGATGGTACTTTCAGCTTTATAGATTTGGGAGATTATCTTAATTTTGTCGTTTTCTTTCTTAGATAAGGAATAGGCATATTTATGGTCCGAAAACAAAATGCTACCGTCAATACCTTCACTAATTGTTGTGATTACATCGAGTTTGATGACAGAGTTTTGTTTGGAAAATGTTTCAAAATCATCGCTTTCGGGTCGGTAACGGGCTAATCCTGAATGAGTCGCAATCCAAAGGATGCCATCAGAATCGACAAATAATTTTTGAATAAATCCACTAGGAAGGGCATGGGGGTCGTTATCTGACGGGTGATACTGATTAATTTCATAACCAGAGTAACGGTTAAGCCCGTTAGGTGTCGCAAGCCATATGTATCCCTTGTCGTCTTCGGCAATGTCGAGGACAACAGTATTGGATAAACCGTCTCGTTTATCTAACTCAGTAAATTGTAAATCAGCAACTTCTATGGCCGCCGCATCGGAGAAAATTACTCCGAGCAGTTGAAGCCATATAGCTATAACTGAGTAAGCTAGGGTTGAGCGCACCTACACACCTTTGGCATTACGCCTTATCATTATAATTTATAGTTAGGCTGGCCGCATCCCTAACAGCCAGAACAATAAATATGCCGAAATAACGCGGGCTCTACAAGCGATTTTTAGTTATAGGTGGGTGATGGTTCAATTGTTAACCATTATTTGCTAATAATAAGGAATTTGGGATTTAAACTCAGAAATTCCATTTATGGTTCTATGCTTTGGCGTTTCTAGTTTTTCATGTTTACCTTCAGCAAACAGAATCAACTCTCCGCAACGCTCTCGTTTGGCAAGTTGATGCGCATAGCTTTGTATATCTTCGAAACTTAATGCGCTAATGCATTCAGCAAGTTGGGTATTTCTATTAAAGCTTAAATCTTGCGTGCCTAAGCTTATCCATAGTCTTTGCGACTTCATCGACAAGTTAAGGTCGCGCTCTTCTAGTTGCTTCAATAAGTTCTGTTTGATGGTAGACCAATAAAAACGATAGAACTCGATTTCTTCTAACTGTTGAAATAAAAATACCGTCATCGCATCTAGAAGCGTTTTGGCACTGTTATTTGGGCTTTGTACATAAAATGCCATTCCTGGGTGTTGATTGTGGGGAACATAACCGGTTCCAACAATATAGCCCAACTGCTGTTCTGTTCTAAGCGCATTAAAAAATGGTGCAGCCAACATTTGCTCTAACACCATACAAAGTGCAGTGTCGTGTAGGCCTGCAGTGGGTGCTTGTAAATACAGCACAACAGCAGCATCGTCGTGCTCACAACTGACTTGATGATAAAAAGCTTCACCAACGGGAAGTTTTGACACCGCGCGAGACAAAGGCACACCGCTGGTATTAACACATTTACTATCAATACTTTTCGCGAAGCTTTGTGCTTGCTCGCTGGCCCAATTGCCATGCACAAAGCTTTCTATGAAATAATCGTCAAATGCAGTGTCACGCACGTTAATCATATCTTCATAGGAAGTGTTGGCTACTGCTTCCAGTAATTCCACAGGAGCTTGAGTATTGCGCTGTATCAACACGCTCAACCTAGAGAACAAGCGGTTAGTCGGTTTGTTCAGCAGTGAGTTCTGTAAATTCTGAAGCTGCATTTGTTTGTAATGCTGAAAGTTAAACTCTGATGGTTTAAACGATAAGACTGCTTCTAATAACTGCTCAGCTAATAACATCTGCTGATTGGTAAAGCCTCGGGTATGCAGCGTAAAGCCAGCTTGGTGACCATAAATTCGATAATGTAACCCTGCAATTTCAGCGCGGTAATACTTGGCTTGCAGGTAGTCATTTAATGCACTTAACCAAATTCGTTTAGCAGCTACTGCGGTTAATGAATCAGAGAAATGCACCATATCAAACGATAAATAAATGTCGCCTTTAGGACTAAAAAACTGCTGGTCCTGTGCAAACCAAAAGCGCACGCCGTCTTTATCAACCAGTTTCGTAGGGTTATCAAACCCCGTTTCTGGCAATACTAACGCGTAGCTTTCCCCTAAATAAGGGTTTGGAGGGGGAAGCGATAACGCTTCTATCGTTATTGGTGACGTAAAGGCGTTCAATTGTTCTTTAGCAATAGGTTGAACACGGTATCTTGCGTTGTAGTATGCGCAGCTTCTGTCGGTTTCTACATCCGGAGAGATTACTTTTAACCGAATATTACAAGGCGTAAAGAACGACAAAGCCTCTTTCATGACAGCGCCGTCATAACTACCGATACTCGTGCGAAGCTTTCTAAGTTGTTCTGGCGTGAATAAAAATTGGTGCTGAGCAAATTCGCAAACCATCGTTAGCGGCTTGACGTTTTCTTCATATTCTAGTGCTAGCGCGGTAAGTTGCGCTTTTTCTTCGAATCGCCATGAGTCATTAATAGACTGCTTAACCAATTCTAAGTAACTAAATAGCGCCATCACAACATCTTGTTGGTTTGCTAATCCAAGCTCTGTTAACTGAAAGCTTATATTGAAATCTTTAAATTTGTCGCCTTCAATACCCGAGCCTGCGATAAGGTTTACCGCCCAGTTTTGGCTCTTTAAATAAGCAAGTAAACTGCCTTCGCCTTCATCGCCTAGTAGATGACTAATATAATTTAGCGGTTTGGTATCGATATCGTTGTGAATACCAGGCAATGCAAAAGTGACTATCATTCGCCGCGCAGTTTGCAGCGGTTTGATATTAATTTGAATACCAAGCTGAGAAGAGGAGTAAAGCGCAGGCCAAGCGTCGCTAGCTAACGCGCCAGCCTCAAAACTCGAAAAGCTTTGCGTTATCAAAGCTTCTAACTGAGCAATAGGAACCGGGCTTGAAATACACAAACACATATTGCGACCACAATAATACTGTTTATGTAGGGCTCTTAATGCCTCGCGAAGGCTGCTCACCTCGTGCTCTGAAAATATATCAGCATTGCCAACCGAAAATTTTGAGAAGGGGTGGGCAGGATTACAGGTTTCTTTGTGAATCTGATAAAGCCGGCGTAAGTCGTCTTTAATCTTAAACTGAAACTCTGCATCAATAGACTTTATTTCATTAGTGAGCGCGGTTTCATTTAAAATAGGTTGGCGCAACATATCAGCAAAGGCCGGAAGGGTTTGCGCAATAGCTGAGCCGTCACACTGATAATGGTAGTTTGCATATTCAGTGCCGGTCCACGCGTTTATATTACCGCCATGCTGCTCGATGAACCCATTAATGCTATTTGGGTTTGGAAAATGTCGACTCCCCATAAAGAGCATATGTTCTAGCAAGTGGGCTAAACCCTGACAATCGTTTGGATCGTAAAAATGGCCCGCACGAACCGCCATAGAAACATAGGAAGTGCTGGATTGTGGCTCATGGCATAACATAACTCTAAGGCCGTTAGGCAAGGTAAGATGGTATGCATTATCAAATTTTTGAACGTTAGTCACATGATCTCATTGTAAAAACTCAAGACAAAATTGTCAGGAAAACCACGAACTGCTCACAATCCCTGAAATGAAATAATACAGTTTAATAACCACTATTTAGGTTTTGTGCTATGCGTAATTAAAGCACTCTGTTATCGTAACTGCACATAAAACATAGTATGCGTAATGTTATGTCAGGTCAAAGTAGCAACGACGACATTTTTTTATTTATCATGCGCCACGGAGAGGCAGAAGCGCCGCGTTTGGATGACAAAAGTCGGCAGCTTACTCAAGTTGGTAGACAGCAATCGTCGGCCGCCACGCAGTGGTTGTGTGCGAATTATTGTCCCGACAACGCCGTGGATTTGGCATTAATCAGCCCTTATCGCAGAACGCGTCAAACCCTTGATATGGTGTCTCTCGATATTGTCGCTGATAAAGTCGAAGTCAATGAAGATATTATTCCCGACGGCTCAGCAGAATTGGTTAGCGATTATTTGTCGGCACGCATTCACAGTGCTGTGAATACAAAACAACCTCTTAAGCGAATATTGGTGGTTAGCCATATGCCCTTAGTTAGCTATTTAGTTGATGCACTGTGCCAGTCTTACACAACCAGTTTATTCGCTACCGCCTCTATTGCCGTCATCCGATACTCACCCAGAACACAAAAAGGTACCTTGGTAACGCATTATCAAGGCTGAAGGTTTAATTGACGATAATAGGCCGAGATAAGTGTGTATCTGGCTTGAACATCCATGGTTACATTAGACTAAAGATTTATTTGTGAATTTTGCTTCAGAAGTTTTGTTTTTGACCGATAATTAATATTGAGAGTGTCAAAGTTTATTCGAAAGCAGGGTGGGGAATGACCAGCAAATCTATTCCTGAACTCCTCAAGCGTTCATTGCAGTCGCACATGGCGGAAGCAGATTTGCGCGAAGATGAGGAGATGCAGGACATTATTACAAAATTGTCTACGTTGTCTGACAAGGTTGCGGCTGCAAAAGCGCAAGTGCTTGCCAAACGTGCTCAAAAAGCAGTAGATAAAATCTAGTCTGAAGCGCCAGACTGGGGTGCATTGAAGTACTCCGGCATAATACGAACCGTTTTGATCATGTTTTCGGTAATATCCACAATCTCTAACGGGTAACCTGCCAAGCGAACACTCACTTTGTTCTCAGGAATTTCTTCTAAATACTCTAGCAATAACCCATTCAACGTTTTCGGCCCTTCGGTAGGCAAGTTCCAATCCATTTCTTTATTTAGGTCGCGAATGTTAGCACTGCCGTCTACCAGTACAGAACCGTCTTGCTGAACGTGCGCTTCTTTGCTGTGATCAGGCACCATACTTGTCGTGAAATCACCGATAATTTCTTCAAGAATATCTTCTAGCGTAACCAAGCCCATAATATCGCCATACTCATCAACAACGAGTGCTATACGTTCTTTTTCTGCTTGGAACTTATACATCAACGTATGTAATGGCGTTGATTCTGGCGTGTAGTATATCTCTCTTACCGCACGTAATAGACTCGACTTGGTGAACTGGTCTTTTGATAATAACCGCAGTGCATCGCGCACATGCACAAACCCTACTGCATCATCAATACTATCGCGGTAAAGCAACACGCGGGTATGTTGGGCATGGGTAAGGTGCTTCTGAATCCGCTTCCATTCATCGTTAATATCTATGGCAACAATTTCAGCTCTTGGCACCATGATGTCTTCAGCTGTGACACTTTCTAAATCAAGGATGCTCACCAACATATCTTGGTGTTTTTTAGGGATAAGGCTTCCCGCTTCGTATACCACAGTGCGTAATTCTTCCCGGCTTAAAGAGTCGTCATTACCATCTGAAGGGCTAATTTTAAGCAGTGCTAAAATGCCATTGGTGATGCCATTGATAAACGCCACGAACGGATAAAGTATCGTTAGCAAGGGTAATAGTATGACTGAACTTGGGAAGGCCACTTTCTCTGGGTAAAGCGCAGCTAATGTTTTTGGGGTGACTTCCGCAAAAATAAGTAGAATTAAAGTTAAGCCAAAGGTAGCTGCAAATAAGCCCCAGTAATCGCCAAACAAGCGTATACAAATAATTGTCGCTAACGATGACGCGGCAATATTTACAAGGTTATTCCCTATTAAGATAAGACCGATAAGTCTATCAGGGCGATCAAGAAGTTTTTGAACCCGTTGGGCAGATTTATTGCCTTCATTTTGCAAGTGCTTAAGGCGATATCGGTTTATCGACATCATGCCTGTTTCAGAGCTAGAGAAATACGCAGAAAGTAATATGAGTACGCCGAGCGCGATAAACAGCGTACTCGTAGATATGTCGTCCAACTATTGGGTTCCTATCATTTATTGATGTTCAAATACTATCATTTGAAATTAGGTCTACATGTGCAATATACGCAGCATACGCTAGGTGTGCACGTAAAATTGATTAATTCATTTGGATAAATGGCGATTTATAGCAATATTTCTCGAACCAATTTACTACCGAAGTAAGCAAGTGACAGTAAAATAACCCCAAGTACTGTCATAAATATCACTTGTTTGCCGCGCCATCCTCTAAGTTTCTGACCGACCAATAGTATTAAGTACACCACTAACGCGGCACTTGATAGCACCGTTTTATGCGCATACGTTTTATTAAACATATCGTCTAAGAAAACAAATCCACTAAGTAGTGATACAGATAACAAGCAGGTACCCGCCAGCAAAAGCTTAAACAATATGCCTTCGACTAACATCAAAGGTGGCAAAGATGAATGTAGAAGCGTTGCGCCTTTTTGCTTCAATCGATAGGTAATGTATGACATTTGCAAGGCATAAAGAAAAGCGATAACCAATGTGCAATAAGCAAACAAAGACAAGCTGATATGCACCACTAGCCCCGGTTGCAACTCTATATGCATGATGTAAGACACGGGGATAAATAGCGAGGCCAGCACTGATAAGCTAGCAAACCCAAATACCACCGGAAGCAAAATAAGATTGGGAATAGCGCGCGCAAATATCAGCATGGCGGTGGTGATTATCCACGCCACGAGTGAAAGCACATTGGTAATACTCATGTCTTGGCCAGGCGCTACCATAATAACGTTAAGCAAAAACGCAATATGCGCAACAACACCTAAGCTAGCTATGCCTAGGCCTAAGCGTTTGTTTGGGCCTTCTTGATGTACAAACTTGCCAAGTAAAACAATGGCGGCCATAGCGTAAAGCGCAGCGGCGGCAATGGCGAAAGCGGTGTTCATGATGTTTCCTGTAAAAAATGGTGTTTATCACCAATACTGGCGGTATTGATACTGGAAGTTGGGCTTAAATTCAACCATCTCCTTGTTTTTCTTTATGCAAGTACCATGTATTGGGGCAATAGAGTTCGTTTAATTCCCTCGCATGCAAGCCTGCGAGATGAGACAATAACGACCTGAATTAGTTTAATGGTGGCTCATAGCGCGCTTGTATGCGTGAGCAGTAGACAGAGGAAAGAAATTTCCTTCACTAGACGGTACGTTAAGTTGCCCTTTTACGTTACAATAGGCGCATTACGTCTGAAATAAATAGAAGTTTCATACTATGTTTGAAAATTTATCAGAACGCTTAGGCCAGACATTACGAAATGTCAGTGGTAAGGGGCGTCTTACAGAAGACAACATTAAAGAAACGCTTCGCGAAGTGCGCATGGCGTTACTTGAAGCGGATGTTGCATTACCGGTTATTAAATCCTTCGTTGCACAAGTTAAAGAACGTGCGGTAGGGACTGAAGTCACCAAGAGCCTTAAGCCTGGCCAAATCTTTATTAAGATCGTTCAGTCTGAGCTAGAAGCGGTGATGGGGGAAGCTAACGAAAAGCTAAACCTAGCTACCCAGCCACCTGCGGTTATTTTAATGGCCGGCCTGCAAGGGGCGGGTAAAACCACCTCTGTAGCTAAGTTAGCTAAATACCTAACAGAACGTGAAAAGAAAAAAGTCATGGTAGTGAGTGCCGACGTTTATCGCCCCGCAGCGATCAAACAGTTGGAAACTCTTGCTAGCGAAGTGAACGTTGCTTTTCACCCATCAACTATTTTGCAAACGCCTATTCACATTGTTGAAGGCGCCATTGATGAAGCGAAGAAAAACTTTTTCGATGTACTGCTAGTTGATACCGCGGGTCGTTTACATGTCGACAATGACATGATGAACGAGATTAAAGATTTACATGCTGCTGTGAAGCCAATTGAAACCTTGTTCGTGGTTGATGCCATGACAGGCCAAGATGCGGCTAATACAGCAAAAGCGTTCAACGATGCACTACCATTAACCGGCGTAATCTTAACGAAAGCCGATGGTGATGCGCGCGGCGGTGCTGCCCTTTCTGTTCGTCATATTACAGGTAAACCTATTAAGTTTATCGGTATGGGCGAGAAAGTAGATGCGCTAGAGCCATTCCATCCAGAGCGCATCGCGTCACGTATTTTAGGCATGGGTGATGTACTCAGCTTAATTGAAGAAGTAGAACGTAAGGTTGACCGCAATAAGGCGGAGCAACTGGCCAAAAAAGTTCAAAAAGGCAAGGGCTTCGATCTGCAAGATTTTAAAGATCAGCTTGAGCAAATGAAGAACATGGGCGGCATGATGGGAATGATGGACAAACTGCCTGGTATGGGCGGTATGTCAGAAAAGATTAAAGAACAAGCTAACGACAAGCAGTTTAATCAGATGGAAGCCATCATTAATTCGATGACACCAGCTGAACGTTCTCGCCCTGATATTATTAAAGGGTCGCGCAAGCGTCGTATTGCCGCAGGTTCTGGTACTCAGATTCAAGATGTGAACCGTTTACTTAAACAGTTTACTCAAATGCAGAAGATGATGAAAAAAATGTCTGGCGGCGGCATGAAAAAAATGATGCGCCAGATGAAAGGCATGATGCCTCCAGGTGGTCCGGGCGGCCCAGGTGGATTTGGTGGCGGCGGAGGCCCAGGTGGTTTCGGCGGCGGTGGCGGTATGTTCCCACCAAGATAGCCTTTAAAAATTGATTATCCATTAAA
>OJAY01000423.1_pt1 | contig 15254 bp, 12 predicted proteins | sample 1590331 | NCBI WGS metagenome assembly OJAY01 (sample SAMN05416835, study PRJEB24817) | seawater metagenome | isolation source: Sea water | place: Canada:Atlantic | collected 2013-07 | reverse complement strand
ACGAGATAGCGTAGCGTCTCGTGGGCTCGGAGATGTGTATAAGAGACAGACCAATAAGTTTGTCTTCTCGCGGCCACACTGCTTGTTTCAAAATAGCGGTATCGGTTTCGCTAAGTGCGCTAGTATCCAAACTCATTTCAACCGCTTTTTTGTTGGGTTTAATCAATGAAGGTTGTGCATCGGTAATTATGCTTTTTTTAACACACACATATTCACGCAGAACAGGATCTCTTACCACACCGATATATTCATCATCGCAAATAATGGCTGGCCAACCTTCAGAGATTCGGCTTTGCCAGAACATTACGACTGTGAAGGCCACTAAAACAAATAGGGTTAAACCAATAAATTGACTATCTAAATCCGGTGCAACAGAAACAATTATTCCTACTAATGCAGCAAATAATATCCACCCACCAAATACCCTTCGCATGGCATTAGGTGAAATACCCGAAATAACACTAACCTGTTTTAACTGGCTTTTTTCATAGTTGCGAAGTTCAACTACCGATTCAGAGTTCACAACTCTCTCCACTTGATTTTTACTCACTTTATATAGATGTAATTACGCTCACAAGTGAACCATAGTTTATTATACTAATTAAGATTTACGCCGACTTAGGAAGTTCCGTAGACAATTGACATATTTCAAAATGCATTGAGTCTGCAAGGTTATCTTGCTGACGACGTATTTTTGCCAAAATTACAGACGGGTCTGGCTCACCGAAAAAGAACCATTCAGCAAAGCGCTTTCCAAGCCCTCCACTCCGTAGCTGATAAACATGCACTACAAAGCGGTAGCCATTTACGTAAGCATCTTGATAAGCACGGCTTTCATCTACTGATGTCAAACCGCCTCTTGGGTGAATGGCAAAGCTTTTCACCCCTGCACCTCGTTTCGTTAAAAACGATATTCCTACTTCAGTCACGCGCTTGGCCGCAGCTTGCTTAAGGATCTCTAGCGAAATATGCAAATAAGGCACATCAATTTTACCGAACAACCGACATGCATTCGGGCATCCTGGCGCTAGCCCAACAGAAAACGCCGTATGGTCACGTCCTTCCCAAGGGCGGATCCATACGTAAGGGCTAACGTGAACATAAAGTTCAATACCATCACACTGGATGCTAAATACGTCTGGAACCTCTGAATTTCGGGCGTTTATTAGCTCGTTAAGGCGCTCGTCACTGTACTGCATACTAGGCCTCCAATAAAGTATTTTAAGCCAATGCGCTGTGAAAAAAACAAATAACGGGGCGCACTAAAAATTCATAGCTTAATAATTGACGAGTATGCCATATTCGGTATTTTTTTGTTAGAGCGTTCTGTAATAACAAAGCAGAAACTGACGGTGTATTTTTACACTGCCAGTTTACGTTTTTGGATGGGTATGGGAATAATAGAGCGGGGAATTAGCGCTGTTCGCGAAGATTTTCAGGAACCGCTACCAGTTGCTCCTCAACCATTTCACAGGTACCTTCCACGCTGTCACCGCGGCGGGTTTCGAAAGAGACCGTATCTCCCTCAGATTTATTTTCACACGCTTCAATAGCTTCAGGTGGCGGACCATTCGGACGACCCTGTTGAGCAAATGTGTTTAAACTTCCAGTGAGAAGAGTGGCAACGAATACAAGCTTTAACAATTTCATGACTTTTCCTAAGAAGATTAACTAATTCACATCCAGCATACACGCTAAATGTGCAGATTCTGTGTAAGAAGCATGTAGAAGTGAGGGAATAAAAGCAGAAACAATTGCTAGCATGGCAATAGCATAGATATACTCAGTACAATGAAACTATCCCATAAACTTCTTGTTATTCTTGTTGGCTTTACCTGTGTATCATTGTCGCTTTCGTTAGCACTCGCACGTTGGAGCTTCGAGCAAGGCTTTAATGAATTTATTCAAAATCAGGAGCGAGAGCGCCTGAGGAGTTTGAGTCGCGTACTTATTGCAGAATACAGCAGCAATAATAACAGTTGGGACAACATTCAAATAGAGAGTGTAGCGCCTACTGGCATGCCCCATCGACGCCCTGGAATGCGACCTCGACCTGGTGGCTTCCCTCCCCCTAGACATCAAATTGAAGATGTATCTGCCGGCCCTCCTACATTACTCACTAATCCGTCTGGGGACGTCGTATCTGGGCAAGCGTCCTATGAAGACGAAAACGAACGAAATGAAGTAAGCGTGAAACTCGACTTTAACGGCCAGATCATAGGTCGGCTTACCAGTTACCCGCCTAAGACACCTGATTCTGATGTGGCTCGCGCTTTTTCTGAACAACAGCTGCAAGCCATTATCTTTATAGGCCTATTGTCGCTTATTGCCTCGCTTATACTGGCATTAGGCGTTACGCCGCGCATGCTAAGCCCTTTTAAGGCAATATTACAAAGCGTTAAAGGCCTAACTGCACACCAGTATAAAACCAACTTGCCAGAAAACCGTCCTGATGAATTTGGCGAGCTGATGCGGCACATAAATACATTGGGAAATACCCTTGGAGCGCACAAAAATACTAAAAGTCAATGGCTAGCTGATATCTCTCACGAACTCCGTACGCCTCTCACCATTTTATCGGGCGAAATTGAATTGATAAAAGCAGGGATTCGACCACTTGATCAAAAACAACTGGCCTCGTTTGACCAAGAGGTCACACGCTTGTCTTTATTGGTTGAAGATTTATACCAATTATCACTGTCTGATATTGGCGGGCTTTCTTATCATTTCTCGTCAGTGAATTTGAGCCAAGTAATCGTGCAACAAAGCGAAAGCCTTGCGCATATTTTTGATACAAAAGGGCTTACCTTCACTTGTTCCTGCCCACCCAACATCACCATTAACGCCGACCACCAACGCTTGAAACAGCTTATGCTTAACCTGCTGGTTAACGCATGTGAGTATACTGATGCGCCAGGTACCGTGGAGTTGGTGGTTTCAGATCAACCTTCATTTATCGTTATTATTGTTCAAGACTCAGCGCCAAGCATTGCAAAAGAAAATGCAGCGGCATTATTTGAACCTTTGTTTAGAGAAGATGCCTCACGTAGGCGTCGAACACAAGGTGCTGGCCTAGGCTTATCAATTAGTAAACAAATTATTGAGGCCCATGGTGGCAAAATTAGCGCGTCAGTTTCGTCGCTCGGCGGCGTTAAAATTACGGCAGAATTGCCCAAATATTTCACTACGGATAATAACTAATGACACCGCACAAACATGTACTCATTGTTGAAGATGAAGATAAAATTGCGCAAATTTTAGTTGAATTTCTTGCCTTGGAAGGATTCACATCTACCGTATTAAATGAAGGCACACACGTGGTTGATACGGTAAAAAAGGAAGCTCCGTCGGCCATTATTTTAGATAGAATGCTGCCCGGTGTGGACGGACTCACCATTTGCAAATCGCTACGTAGTTTTTCTATGGTACCCATTATCATGTTGACCGCCCGAGTCGATGAAATAGACCGACTTATTGGTTTAGAAGCAGGTGCTGATGACTACGTTTGTAAACCTTTTTCAGCACGTGAAGTCGTAGCACGGATACAAGCGGTATTGCGGCGAACCACGCAACAAACCCAAACTGAGTTGTCATCAGAAAAGCTCACTTTCCGCCATATCGAATTGGATATGTCTCGGTTTGAATGTGCTGTGGATGGCAACATTATTGAGCTTACACCGGTAGAATTCCGGTTATTGAAAACAATGATGACAAAACCTGGCGTAGTCTATTCCCGCGACCAGCTTATGGAGCTTGGCTATGAAGATGGCAGAGTGGTAAGTAACCGCACCATCGACAGCCATATGAAAAACCTTCGCCACAAATTAGCGACGGCAGAACACATCAGCCCTATTCATGCGGTATATGGCATTGGCTACAAAGTACAGTAGCCTGTGATACATCTTCATTAAAGCCCCTTCGAACCTGCACAGAAACTGCACATTTTAGCGATAGTCTTGGAATTGGTATTTCAATAGACATTCAAATCTAAAAAACAGTTCTGAGGCCACATATGAAGACGTCATTCTACGCACTACTCATGCTCGTGCTACTGGGCATATCAGCATGCTCTGATAGCGATAATTCCGACAGCACTTCCTCGACACAGGATAGTGATACGTCCTCTGGTTCAGATAGCGATAGCGACACAGACAGTAGCATTGTTGGTCCAAACCCTGACTACTTTCTAGCTGCGGGTTTGGCCGAAACGATTACCACTACCTCTTGTACGCTTACAGATGGAACCACCACCGATTGCTACAAGGTTGTTATCAACGGTGCTCCTGCAAATACAGACATAGGACCTTTCTGCCCGTCCACCATTACTGACGATGCCACCCAAGGCGGTATATGGTTTGACGGAAGTGGCGAGGTATATCAGCTGGAAGGGCAATTCTTTGTGGACGTAAAAACCCTTTATGGCGATGACTGGGAATTATACGATGAAGATACTGGCGAAATTTTCGTTACAGATACTCAGGTAGCCTGTGAAGCGGCAGCCCGTCCCAACGTAGCCGAAGAATATCAAAATCACTGTGTAGAGTGCTCAATTAGCTATTATGACGGTGGTATGCAACAAACCATTTTAATTCCAGTCACGCCAGTCCCTCTATCAAACCCCGAATCTATTGGTGCTGACTTGGGCGTTTCATTAAACGGTGTAGTGATAGCAGGCCCTGCCCCCGTCTCTCAAATATTAGCCGCGAACACCATTGCAGCGTTTGACGATTGTGGTGGCCACGTGAACCCCGCTGAAGGCTATCATTATCACGCATCATTAGGCTGTAGCGAAGTGGTAACCAGTATTGATGATCATGCCAATCTCATGGGATATGCCCTTGATGGCTTCGGCATCTACGGCATGTTAAATGCCAATGGAGAAGAAGACTATGATCTTGATGAGTGTAGAGGCCATGAAGACGATACAAGAGGCTACCATTACCATGCAGCGAGTGCCGCCGAAAATATGTTTATAGGCTGCTATCAAGGTGCCCAAGGCAGTATAGAGGTAAATTAATGACGTCTATACGTGTAAAATTAGGCAAGTCACTAGCCGGTACATTACCTTTATTCTCATTGGTAACCTTACTAGCAATGGCATGCTCGACGACAGTTTTAGCTCATAGCGGTCATATTCACAACGAAGCATTTGAAGCCTGCGAAACAAAAACTAAGGGCGAGGCATGTAGTTACCTTGTAGCCAAAACGCAGCGTTATAAAGGCAGCTGCCAAGTTTTTAATTTAAAGACCTTGTGTGTTCGAAGTGAGCCCATCGAATATTTACAAACAGTACCAGATGAAATTGAGATTGAAGTTAAAACAGACCAGGTAACTACACACCAGATAACTATAGACCAATTAGGCACTGTGAAAACCAACAATGTTAATGCAGCTAACACTCCCTCTCAGTGATCACCAAACCCTTTCCCAAATGGGGCGTTGGCCCCATTCTCACACTATGAAATAGATTCACACTGAGTGAATTCTTTGCAAGCCTAAGCACTGGCACGCAACACTAAAATAAATAATCTCCAAACTTTTCAATATATTAGACTAAGGTCTAATAATTGCTAAGTTACCTGCAAGTAGGCATTACAGATAAGACAGTAAGTGCGACGTTTGGTAACAACCACTGAAGTTAGGTTATCAAATACTCACCAAAGGGAAATTAGGAGGTTTACATGCATTCACCCGTCAGCGTTGTCACGATAGTAAAAAGTCGTACAGAAAAACTCTGCAGACTCATAGAACAGCTTGAGTCGTGTAACCCACTTCCCGATGAACTTGTCATCGTTTGGATGTGTTCTCCTTCAACGCTTTCACTAGCGAAAAGTGAGAAGTTTAATATCGTGCATAAGTTTGTGGCTAATGGCGCATTACCGATTGCTAGAGCACGAAATCGCGGTTTACAAGAAGCCAAAAGTAACCTTTTAGCTTACCTAAATGTTGATGCCATTGTAGATAAAAACTTTATCGCTAAAGGATTGAATGCATGGTGTCCAGGTTCAGTGGTATTTACCAAAGTGACATTCGTTCCAGAGTCACAATGGGTCCTTCCCCACGACACATTATGCCAAATTAAAAGCCAAGAATTACCAGACGAAGATAATAACGAAATTCCGTCAAGACAACAGGAAGATGATCATGGAAAGTTTAGTGACGATAGCATTTGTTCTACAGTGTTTTTTATTAGCAAGACAGATTTTAAGAAAACCGGCGGTTTCGATGAAGGTTACGACGGCTTCGGACTAAACGACGAAGACTTTTTTACCAATTGCCGTTCATTGGGTTTTTCATTAAACCAAATCGAATTGCAGACTTTTGCGCCAGAGCGCCCAAATTACCGCTGCCCTATTAATCACCTTCTAGATTTTGTCAGAAACGCCGAGCGTTACCACGCTAAATGGGGCGTTAACCCTTGTATCAATGTGCTAAATGCATACGCAGAAGCCGGTTATATTAATGAAGATTTTGAAACCGCTGGTATTCATGTTCTGCAATTGCCAAAGCGCGAAAAAACGTCCTCTGAAAACGAAGTTTCTTCACAAGAGCATGATACAGCGTTGATTAAGCAATCTGCTTAAAAAGCGTGGGAAGACTAATCAAGGAGTGAGTATGTCTATTTTAAAACCTGATCTAGAGCAAAAAGTATCAGCGTTTATCAACCAAGCCGATTACCCTTGTGTAGGCGCTAAAACTGCGTTAAACAAGGGTAAAATCACTGTAAAGCAGTATGATAATTTTCGATGCGACACGAATGATACCGACATCTTGACGGACATCTACGACTTCATTCATCGCTTTGAGCTTGATAAAGATATGTATTCTTCGCTGGTACTTACTTTTGAACAACCAGAGATTCTAAGCGAGATTGTTTTTGATAAATTGATGTGGCGCAAACTTCAGCAACTTCATGACATCGACACCTGCATGCACGGCTGGGATAACCAAGTAGACGAAAATCCGCATAGTCCTAACTTTAGTTTTAGTTTGGGCGGCAAAGCATTTTTTATCATTGGACTCCACCCCGGTGCGAAGCGTAAAAGCAGACGCTTTGAGCGCCCCGCGCTAGTGTTCAATCTTCACGAGCAATTCGAACTACTTCGCGAACAAGGAAAATTTGAAGATTTAAGAGACCACATTCGTCAACAAGACGAAGCCTTCTGTGGTTCAAAAAATACCTTGTTGCAAAATCATGGTGAGCAATCAGAAGCATATCAGTACAGTGGAAAGCAGCAACCTAAGCGTTGGCAGTGTCCTTTCCATGCAAATCAAAACTAATCTACATTAATTCAAATAGAGAAATAAAGAGGCAGCAATGCGACAAACCATTCAACCAAGAAGCGGCACAGCATTCACTATTAATAAAGGTGAGCGGCTAAAAGTTATTGACCCTGAAGGGGAACAAGTTGCCGATTTATATGCTTTTAACGCCCACGATAAAAATGAGTTTATGTCGTCAGGCCGTTCGCTAGATTATAACGAAAGCACCCACTTTAAATCAGGATGTAAGCTTTACTCCAACGAAAGTCAGGTGATGTTTGAGATCATTGAAGATACGGTGGAAGAACACGATTTTCTTTTAACCCCTTGCAGTGTGGATACCTTCAAACACTTTTATCCCAGTGACCCCCCCGTACCTGGATGCCATGGCAACTTAGTGGCCGCATTCGCTGAGTTCGACATTCCTGCACATCATATTGGGACTACATTCAATACCTTTATGAACGTGGATGTAAGCCCCGAGGGAAAAATTGCCGTGCTACCGCCTACGAGTAAAGCAGGTGACTACACTATTTTTGAAGCAAAAATGGACATGATTGTAGGTCTTACTGCATGCTCTGCGGGCGAATCGAATAACTTTCGCTATAAACCAATTCAATTTGAAATTTTGCCCGCTTTATAAGCAAAATTTGAGACCGTTAAACTTGCTCTCGTTGAGAGCAAGTTCGCCCTATCATCACCTTAAATTCGTTTTACCCTCTATTTTCAACACTGCTTCCTCCAATTAAATACAGTGGGCTTCTCATCAACTTTTTCAAAATTTGAAAAAAGCTTAGCATTTAGTCCCTTTGGAAAATTGCGTAAATGCTTGGTATCAATTATCTTTTAGGTACTCTAAGAAAAACGTTATTTTTATGTCCATTCGCATACGGTACACGCTAGCGCTGCTTCTCATTGCCTGTCTTGTTACGGCATCTGTATTCACAATGCGAACTCTGCTGAACGGTCAGCGTCTTGATGCTGAAATTATCAATATTGCGGGGCAGCAGCGAATGCTCTCTCAACGCATTGCCCTTCTTGTACAAAAAATAAATGCCTGTGGTGAAGACAGCGCATCGTCTACCGACATACTTGAAACGGCCATTAATACCTTTTCAAGTAATCATCAAAAACTAATCTCATTGCCCTCTTTACCAGACTCTATCTCCAATATGTATTTCGGTACTAGCCAGCTTGATGCAAAGGTTAATCAATATATTGGACAAGCAAGAGCACTTGTGAATTCACCCCAATGTTCTTCTTCAATTGTTATTACTATAGAACAAGCCACCAGGCTGCTAGAGCAACTTAATAGTGTGGTTTATATGTTCGAGCTAGAGGCGAAAAGTCATGTTGATGCGGTCTCGTCTCTTGAGTTCTATTTGTGGCTTGCCACTATATTCCTACTAGGGGTTGAAGCTTTTTTCATTTTCGCGCCCATGGATAGAAAAATAAAAAAGACAATACAGCATCTATATGAAGCCTCTGAAAAAGCAGAAACAGAAGCGCTAAAGGCGCAGGAAGCCAATAGAGCTAAGTCCGAGTTTCTATCGAGTATGAGTCACGAATTACGCACGCCAATGAATGGGCTGTTTGGCATGATTGAACTTGCGATGGATAACCCAAGCAAGAGTGAAAATTACTTACGAAAGGCCAAAACCGCTGGGCGACAATTGCTTACCCTTATTAACGACATTCTCGATTTATCAAAAATTGAAGCGGGGAAAATTGTGGTTGAAAAAGGCCCTGTCGACTTGCTTCAACTGCTTGATGAGGTGGTATCTATACAGCGTATTTATTGCCAGAACAAAGGCTTAGATTTTCATTACAATAAACAGCAAACGCTAGCGCCCATTATTCAAGGTGACATCACCCGTATTGCACAAATCTTACATAACCTATTGAGTAACGCCATTAAGTTCACCGAGTCAGGTAGCGTAACCTTATCGGTCAGCCAAGCTCTCACGGAGAGTGGCAATACCTTGCTGTTTTCGGTTAAAGATACCGGTATTGGTATTGATTCTGATAAATTGTCGACTATCTTTCAAAAATTTGAGCAAGCAGACCAGTCAACCACCCGCCATTATGGAGGCACTGGGCTAGGGCTGAGTATCGCTAAAGAATTAGCACAATTAATGGACGGTAATATTTTAGCCACCTCAACCTTAGGCGCCGGTAGTGAATTTACGCTAACCCTTCCGGTGGTTGAAGAGTCTCTGCCCGCCATCGAGGTTAAAACTGACGCCATATTGCGCTGCGCTATTGTGGACGACTTGCTTACAAGCCGAGAATATCTAGAACACGTGGTTGCCGCAATGTCGCTTATTCCAACGTCGTACTCAAGCGCAAAGGACTTTCTGGAAGATACGCCCAATAATTACGATGTTATTATTCTCGATTTAGCGATGCCAGAGATGAGCGGCGTTGATTTGTTGCGAGAATTAGTAAAAACAGATATCTCGCCATTTCCAAAAATCATTTTGATTTCAGCAGAACTTGAACGATTAGATTGTGAAGAGGCCGTGAAAGACGTTATTTGGCGCTCACATGCAAAGCCGATCATCCGCAAAGACTTAGAGCTCGATTTACAAAGCCTAGTGTCCCGAGCCAGCAAGCCAACCGGCTTCCCCCATAAAGCAGCGCCTAGGTTGCGCATTCTTATTGCAGAAGATAATGATATTAACGCCGAAATTGTAAAAGCAATGCTTGAAGGCGAAGGTTTTAAAATTGTGCATGTGAAAGATGGTGAGCAAGCCGTTGCAGCCTGTGCCAAGCACTTGTTCGACTTCATATTGATGGACTGCAACATGCCCGTAATGGACGGTATTATGGCCGCTAGCATTATTCGAAACGAATTAAAGATAAACACGCCTATCGCAGCACTTACTGCCAATGCATTCCCTGAAGATAAAGAAGAATGTTTAAATGCAGGCATGAATGACTTTCTTACCAAGCCATTAGATAAAGACCTGCTGCTCTCTAGTATTAAGCAATTTACGCAAAAGTGGTAACGCACCTTGAAGCGACCGACATACCTGCCGTTAGAGAAAAATCTTTTACTCGTAGCGTTTTTCCTCGCCAATATACCCTGGTGCAATGGCAAGATTATCGGTATTTTCCAGCGTTTCCTGATTTCGCAACCACAGTTGGTATTCACCCGTACGCAGACTGGCATGTTTAGTACAATCTACATTCCACCGGCGCAGTAGATACCCTGCCATAGCGGCCCGTACTTCAAGGTGAAGTACTCCTTCTTCCATACCATAATCGAGCTCAATGGCAGTAGGATGGTTTATATTTTTCGGGTGCGGCACTACTTCTAAGGCTATTTTTCGCTGCCATGCTTCATCGGCTAGGCTCTGTTCGCTTAATGCAGGGTTGGCCTTTAGGGTAACTTTACTAATACGGGTTAGCACGAAATCTCTGAAGCTTCCGGTTTTTCTATCAAACGCACGCACGTGCCAACGCTGGCCATTATCTACAATGCTATGGGGCACCAATTCTCGCGCGCCCGAACCACTTGAAAGCGATGTATAAATAACACTCACCGCTTTGTTATTAACAATAGCTTGCACTAGTTTCGCCACTACATAAATATCGGGGATATTTAACGACGACGCACTTTCTACCGGAAAGTGGATATCACCGATAGCATCGAAGCCATCAGAAATATCGTTCGCTAACTTCACCAAGGTTCTACGAGGATCGTGCTCGAACAACGGTACAAAAGTATCGGTTTGAAAGTAACGCTTATCTCTTGCGTCGTAGGTAAGGTTATTTGGCGCCAGCACTTTATACAGACTGAAATCGCGAGAGCCCGCAGATAAACCCACTTCAAAGCGGCCAATTAGATCTTGGCGATAAATCGCCCCTTTAAACAACAAACAAAAATCGATATAAGCCAACCGCTGGCGCTGAGCAAAGCTGACGGTATCAAGACTTGCGTTTTCTGAAGGTGAAGCATCACTAAGGCCGAACTCTCGCCCTTCATTACCTAGCATTTTGGTGGCAGACATATCATTTCCATTTAACTGTACCTTTAACCAGTGTGGTTCATTTTGAGCGCGCTGTAAATAGAAATTTTGTCGTATTTTTTGGGCGTGTCTTCTACAAGAAGCCTTAACTGATTTAGCGAGCATCAAATATAAAAAACCCAGCAGATGCTGGGTTTTTGTTAACATGCTTAGTAATAAGCGTGTTGAGTTACATTGCTAGAATATCTCGATTAGCGACGAGCCTTAACCCGCGATACCGCCATACCGAAGCAAGCAAGTAATGCTAGAACACCAGTACTTGGCGCTGGAACTTCTGTAATTGAAATTTGAGCGGATGACGTAGTCGCCTGCAACTGCTGGCCATTGGAGTTGAGAACACTGCCACTTACATCAAACAGTGAGTCGTTCACAGCACTTAATGCTGAAAAATTCAACGTGTACAGCTCTAAGGTCCCTGCTAGTAATTGCTGAGTCCCTAACATCTCTAACATCCATGAAAACGGGAGCAAACCCGTTGACGATACAGAGATCATTCCAGGAGCCGTTGGGAACAAACCATCTAAGAAAGTAAATCCCGAGCTATCGCCAAAGGTTACAGAGCCATCTGAATACGTCAAGCTTGTTGAATCATAGATAAACGTATTATCGAATGATATCAGAGGTAGTGTTCCACCAATCGCTAGTAGAGCGTTCACATCTAAATTAACCGTAGCCGTAACAGTATCACCCACGTTATAAGATGCCTGATCGGTACTAATGTTAATAACCGCTGCTTGCGCACTAAAACCAACTAATGCAAATAAACCAATAATAAATTTTTTCATTTTTTCAATTCCTACTTATTCTACTGCACAACCAGCGCGGGTACACATGGTCATCAAGGCATTAAGGTCAAAGAAATTAACCATGCCATCATTATTAAAATCATACTGTAAATCGCTCGCACCACCTGATAAGAACAAGCCGTAGAACGCCATAATGTCGTTATAATCTACGTCGTTGTCGCCATCAAAATCGCCAGGTTGTACCGCATCTGGGAAGTTAAGTACTACTAATACTGGGTCGTGATCTGAAGAGCGGTATGCATCAGCGCCGTAATAATCCGTGATTTGCGCGTCAGTTTTATACTCTTCATTGTAATCAAACACACGAGGCTCATCTGCGTTAATGTGCCATACCGTCGCATCAACCACATATTCAGTTAAGCTTGGGCTAGATAATGCGTGGTCTAGGTAACCTAGTTCGCCGCCAAATGTGTATGAGTATGCCGAATCGCCACCAAAGGTGTTAACTAAGTTGGTATAGCCAGCACTTTCAAGGGCCAAAATAGGCTCTTCTGCTGCATACGCGTTTAAGTCACCCATAATGAGTAAGCGGTCAGATAAGGTATCGCTATTGTTTTCTACAATGGCAACCAAGCCATTAGCTGCATCGGTACGCAATGCGTTCCAACAGCCCTGTCCATCACCTGAATCGGCATTATCACCGGTAGCACTTGAACAACTTCCTTTCGATTTAAAGTGGTTTACGGCAAGGGTGAATGCTTCACCGTTGGCGTTCACTGTAAATGATTGAAGAAGCGGCTGACGGTTACCATAGTCAAACGGTGACTCAGACGATGTAACAGCGTTACCAAATGGTGTGACTACTGCAGGCTTGTAAATCATGCCTACTGCAATTTCGTCGGTACCTAATGCTTCACTGATTGACACATAGCTATACACATCACCGCCCATTTCAGCATTAACCGCTGCGGTTAATGTTGCAATAGCAGAGTCTTCACCATGACCATCATTTTCAACTTCTACAAGACCCACAACATCTGCATCCATTGCTGCTAGCGCTGCAACGATTTTCGCTTCTTGGCGAACCAATTCGAATTCATTGGTAGCGCCGCGAGAGGTTGGGAAGTCTGGTCCATCGAAATAGTTAAGTACGTTAAAGCTAGCCACTTTTACATCGCCGGTTAAGCCGATTAACGGGTAAGCCGTACGTGCATTGGTGCGAACTAATTCTAAGTCCATTACCGGTAGCAATTGATACTCGCTGAACGAGTAATGCATTACACCTGTGAGGTTTTCAACTGTATCGCCCAAACGTAGAGGGTTAGCATGCGTTAGCCCGCCCACAGGGAATGGAATACCATCTAGGTTTTGGCTATTTGAAGCATCATCTACCAACAATGTATTGAGGGCATTTTGTTCTGCTAACGCTATCGCTTCGGCTGTGCCCGCAGGATATTGGTTAGTCGGGATCATCACGCGCTCAGAGCCCACGTTAAACTGTCCGTAACGACCTAAGTTATATACGTCATTGACCAGCAACGATTGGGTAAAGGTAATTTGCATACCTTCATAGGCTTCAAGGTTGGTATCTGTACTAAATGGCATACTAAGTTCTGTGTAGAGAATACTTCCACCTGCGCCTAACACTTCAACGTCGCCTGATAATACAAACTCGGTTAAGTCGTTGTATTCAACCACGTCACCTTGCATGCGAACCAAGTCGCCAACCATTGGGAAAGTCTCTAGGGAAGTAGCATATACAAACACACCTTCAGAGGTTGCGTCGTTGCCATCTGAATCAGCCGCTTCTTCTTGAACAAAGAAACCAGACAAGTCTTCCGCTACTTTGGTCACTACCGCTTCAATGATTACGGTAGTATCAGCAAGTGGTGAAGCATCACCTTCGTCCTGCAGTTCACTGATAAGCACCAACTCGACTGTTGGGTCTACCGGATCTACTGGGTCGACAGGGTCTGTCGGATCAGTTGGGTCGGTTGGATCTGTAGGGTCGACCACACTGCCATTGTGCGAACCAAAATAATCGTAAGTGTTTTGGCTGTAGCTATCCCACTCACTGTCTGGGTCAAAAGCAGCGTTACGTGTTGCATTACCTTCAGTAATTGAAGCTTTACGCACTAGGGTTACATCTTTACCCCAGTTGGTTTTTACGCCAAACGTACCAACAGCATCAATGGTGACATCACCGTAACTTAGCTCGATGTAATCGTCACCGTTGAAGTTCATTACAAAGCTACTCAACGTCGAGCCTGTAGTCAGCGCATCTTCAGCGCTAGCATGACTAAAGGTAGCCACGGCACCAGAGGCTAACGTGCCGCTAAGTTCCAATACTTTTTCGTCACCTACGCTGGTAGCGCCATTTGAAAGTAATTTAAGCTTATAGTTACTTAAATCTACTGCCTCAGTTGAACCATTGTAAATTTCTACCGCTTTGTTAAAGCTGCTGCCTTCAATGTATTCAGAAATGAAAACGGCGTGGCCTGAACCTGTACTTCCGTCAGTGCCATCATCAACTGAGTCACCAGAATCTTCTCCCGTATCACCGCCATCTGAATCGCCAGCGTCTGTACCATCACAACTTGCATTGAATATTAGTGAAGCAAGCTCAGGCTTGTCGATAAAGGGGTTACGGTTACCTTGGAATTCGAAAACTTTGCTGTTTCTTTCAAGTTCGAATTCATCAACAGGGTCGCTTTCATGCCATTGTAAAAGAACACACAGTTTGCCTTGGGCGGCTTCGTCAGTGCTGGTTAAACGGTCAACCAATACCAAGTCTGCTTCCGACTCGCTGCTATCACTGCCATCGTACCGTACGTCCATGTAAAACATAGCGCGTGCTACATCACCCTTTACTGAATCACGAGGTTCAAAAGAGTCACTATCAATGCTGTTTGCTGGCGCTTCAGGTAGTGCACCATCACTGAAATCAAAATCTAGATTGCCGCGAGAACCGTTTACCGATATATCGGTTGGGCGAAGGTGATGAATATCTGAATATGCGGCTAAGCTGCTACTAGAGAAACCATGGCTGTTCGCCCAAACGTGCTCTCTATTCCAATTGTCCTGATTGCTGCTTTGCGTGCCACTACCGTTACTGAATTTAGCTAACGATGTTCCCATGTAGAACAACACGACATTGTCTGGGTTGGCCTGTCTCTTATACACATCTCCGAGCCCACGAGACGCTACGCTA
>OJAY01000417.1_pt1 | contig 15319 bp, 22 predicted proteins | sample 1590331 | NCBI WGS metagenome assembly OJAY01 (sample SAMN05416835, study PRJEB24817) | seawater metagenome | isolation source: Sea water | place: Canada:Atlantic | collected 2013-07 | reverse complement strand
GAGATAGCGTAGCGTCTCGTGGGCTCGGAGATGTGTATAAGAGACAGGTAAAGGGACAGGATAAAGCAGACCAGCATCCCGAGAGATGGCCACAGCTTCGTAAACTGTTGGGACAATTTCAGCAGGGTCGAACCGCTGACCTCTAGGATAATGGCGGCTCCCAGAGCCGTGTAGGCAGCAAGCATGGCGTTCATTTCAACATCTCCGTCGATTTTCGATAAACATACCATACGAAGGGTTTCTTTCAAGGCCACTCTTCTACGTTATTTGTGGTTTTTAGTCATCAGAGCGGTCATTGTTCTCGAAAGGGAAAGGTCTGCTTTGTCCGCATTGTGCGAGTTTCCGAGCAACGCAGCGAAGGTTCGTAATAGAAAAATTTCGCTGTTTGGAGATTACGCCAACAGGGTGTAACATGTGTAACTGTAAGCCTCACAGGTAGATGAGGCGAATTGCAACCCCGTGAGAGCGAGCAGTTACACCCATGAGTTACACCCTAGGAGAGGCTGCGAAAGCAGCTGGTTTCAGCAAGCCAACGCTTTCCCGAGCCATAAAAAATGGGAAGCTCAGCGCAAAACGTTTGGATGACGGTTCCTACAGTATCGACGCGGCCGAGCTGGAACGGTGGAAAGATGCTAACGGGCACAGAAACGGTGCTGTGAAGCGAATTGCAACCCCTTCTAAAACACCTGAAACACCCTCTGAAACCAGTGCGTTGCAGGCCGAAGTTGAGAAGCTTCGCGCCCAGGCCCAGTCCGACCAGCGCGAACGCGGTTTTCTGGAACAGCGCATTGAGGATCTGAAAGAGCGGGCAGAGCGGGCAGAGCGCAAGGAAGACCAACTCCACGCGCTCCTGGTCGATCTGCGGCCGCAAACGGTAGCCGCGCCGCGCAAGGGGTTCTGGGGTCGGTTGTTTGGATAGCCGCTAGCGCAGGCTGTCCTGTTTTCCGCAGTAGGCCAGGAAGGCGGCACCCGCATTTTTCGGCGGATTGCCCTTGGCCGATTCCGCCTGTGCGAATGCCAGCCAGTCAGCTCGAAGGGCATGGTAGTCCCGGCCCTTCTCCCGTGCCATGGCGCGGGCCTTTTCCTCGGCCCAGTCGGGCAGGGTGATTGTGGGCGCGATCTGTGTTTTCGTATTCCGAGGTCGGAAAATCACAAGATCATCGCCCGTCAGCTCGATCCGGTAGAAGGGTGTATGATCATCGGCGATGATCTGGCGAAGATTGAGCCGGAATTTCTTGAGAGGGGCGTTGCTGCCGGTCTTTTCCTGAAGCTTGGGAAGGCCGATCTGCCACTTCGGCTGGCCCCCGCAGTGTTTGCGGCCGATTTCATATAGGCGGCGCTCAAGCGGACGACGCAGGCGGAAGTAGTCGTTCGAGATCGTCACAACCTCATCACCCTCTATCGCCCGCATGACCCAATCAGACAGGATCACTTCGCAGTAGTCGAGCCGCCAGGTTCCCTCACCCTTCATGACGAATCCGCTGCCCGATTCAATCAGACTGAAAAAGCGCGTCTCGCGCTTGTTGCCCGTCTGGATATCGGTCTGGAAGGTTGTGCCCATGAGCCTCTGGAATGCTTGCTCTAGGCGCTGATACTCAACCCCACCAGTCTTGCGGTTCGTGGTAATCATCAGCTCGCGGGCGCTGAAACGCACTCGCTTACCGATCTTCTCACCCCGGTTCTTGCGATGCATGAGCTGGCTCACGCAGAAAATCAGAATGTCCTTGTCGAAGATTGTAGGCAGGCCGACCCCGGACGGCACGATTTTCAATCGGTTGTCGCCGCCACGGTATTCGAGATGTCGCATATCAGGCTTGGTGGCGAGCGAGAACAAGGGATGCTCCATCGAGGCCATGTCGTCCTTCGGCACCACATCGGAAATATCGAGGATGAAAAAGTCCTTCTGGGGATGTCTGTCGGGGAGCAGGGGCATCCATTCGCCTTGGCTAAGTTAGTTACATCAGGAACCCTGTATCAAGCAGCCCAGCAAGCTCGTCAAGTTCGTTATATCAGGACCCTGTTTTGGGGTGAAATCCATTCGTTAGTTTCGGAACCCAGATTCGTTAGTTTCGGAACCCAGATTCGTTAGTTTCGGAACCATGTGGATAGTTTAATATTTCAGGGACAAAGGGTTACAGGTGATTTTCAGGCCCGTAACATACTCCGTAGGTAACACTATTAACACTAGGGCAGAACGCTGACCGGATGGGCTGGGTAGCAGGGAGGGGAAGCTAGTCATGAAGGGTTCAGGTTGACATTACAGCCTTTTGTAGTTACGTAACTACATTAAGTTGCTTAGAAGGATGTGAGCGATGGGGATGACAACGATCAACAGTCGGACGTTCAACCAAGACGCAAGCGGTGCAAAGCGGGCTGCGCAAGACGGGCCTGTGTTCATCACAGACCGGGGCAAGCCCGCGCATGTCTTGCTCAGCATTGAAGCCTACAGGCGGCTTACAGGACGCCGGGAAAGTATTCTTGATTTGCTTGCCGATCCAGAAGCGGCAGACATAGCTTTTGAACCGGATCGCCTGGATCGCCTCACACGTCCTGCTGATCTGTCCTGATGTTCATTCTCGATACGAACGTGGTGTCCGAGCTGCGCAAGGCAAAAGCAGGGAAGGCGGATGCCAATGTCGTTGCGTGGGCCGAGGATCAAGACCCGTCAGCGCTCTTTCTGTCCGCCATCACCCTCTTGGAACTTGAGATGGGTGTCAGGCAGATGGAAAGGCGTGACAGCACGCAGGGCGCCGTCTTGAGGGCCTGGATGGCTGATCGGGTGCTTCCGGTGTTCGAGGGGCGTATCCTGCCCGTGGACGGACCCGTGGCGCTTTGCTGTGCCGCTTTGCATGTCCCAGACCCCCGCAGTGACCGGGACGCCCTGATCGCCGCGACAGGGATCACCCACGCCATGTCCATCGTCACACGCAATGTTGCGGACTTCGAGCCGACAGGTGTGCAGATCATCAACCCGTGGGAGCCCATGCCATGACACCCAGCAGCCCGACAGCGACCGTTCTCAAAACAGAGCGAGCCACCATCGAGGGCATCCAGCGCGGGCTTGCGGATGTTAAAGCTGGCCGGACGGTCAGCCATGAGGATGCAATGGCATCCGTGCGAAAGATCATCGACGCTGCGGCGAACGATATTGTTTGAGCCGAAGAATGGCCGGACTGATTTTCACTGATCCGGCCTGTTGATCCAGATCGCGCAGTAGCTGGACCCGTTGTTCTGTTCGACCACCTGACCGCCCGCACTGCCACAATAGATGCTTGGAAACTGCCCGAACTCACGGGCATCGCCCCGCCCGGCAATCCATGCCATCGCCAGCGCCCCGATAATGGCCCCTGTGGCGAGCATGGAGGCCAACCACACCCAGAACCCGCCAAACCAGCGCCATGCCTCTCTACGAGCCTCTCCGGCGGCCTGTGAGAGCTTTGCGCGTTCGTTGTCGAGGTCGTGCCGGATACCGGCCATGGCGCTCTCAGCAGCCCTTGTTGCGGCCTGTGTGGCGCTGCGGGCCATCTGGCCGCGGTCCGTTTCCAAAGCCTCCTGAATGTCCCCCGGCGCATCCTCAGCCGCCTTTGCCATTTTCAGGACTGCTGCCGTCACGATCTGGTTCAGCTTTTTCGCCTCGTCCTTGTCGAGGCTGGTGCGTTGGAGCTGGTCCATGTCTTTGCGGATCAAGGTCAGCTCATCGGCGAGTATCTGGAACGGATCCTTGCTCATGTCTGATCCGCCTTCGCCGCGACCTGATCGAGATCTTCCAGCAGCCCGACCAGTTCTTTCTGATCGACTTCGCGGGTGGCGTTCTTGCGCAGGGTCGAAGCCATCCAGCGTGCAATCTTTGGGTCGTTCAAGGCGGCACTTGTAACGATGGCCCCGACGATGATCTTGCGCCGGGTCTCGCTGGCTTTCTGGCGGGTTTTGAGGCGGGCGAGCTTGGCCTGCGTTGATGCAATCTGCTGATCTATTGTCCGCGCCATTCTGGGCCCCTTTGCCACTGCCTTAAGTTGCTTTTAGGCTGACGTTGATGTAGAGAGCAAGACACGAAGTGCCCACTTATACAAACGCTGCGTGTTTGTGTGGGTAGGGGAGACTGGCGTTTCCCCTTAACCCCTAAGCAAAGTGCAGCCCCCGAATGGCGATCTATCATTTACGCGCAACGATGATTTCCCGCAGTCAGGGCCGCAGCGCCACGGCGGCAGCGGCCTACCGCGTGGCCGAGCGGATCGAAGACCGCCGCACCGGGCTTACCTTCGATTACGCGGCACGGGGCGGTGTCGATCACACCGAAATCCTCGCACCGGATCACGCGCCGGATTGGGTCCGTGACCGATCCGAGCTGTGGAACCGCGTCGAGGAAGCCGAGACCCGCAAGAACAGCCAGGTCGCCCGCGAGGTCCGCGTGGCCCTGCCCGCCGAACTGACCCATGCGCAGCGGCTTGAGCTGGTGCGGGAGTTCGTGCGCAGCCAGTTCGTGGATCGTGGCATGGTGGCTGACATCGCCCTGCACGCGCCGGGGCGGATCGGCGACGAGCGCAACCATCACGCCCACATTCTGCTGACCACCCGTGAGGTGGATGCAGAGGGCAGCGTGTCCGACGGGGGCAGCGTGCCCCGCGGGGGCTTCACCACCAAGAACCGCGACTGGAATAAGGTCGAGGTTCTTGAGGGCTGGCGCGAGGCGTGGGCGCGGGACAGCAATGCTGCCCTTGAACGCGCCGGCATCGAGGATCGCGTGGATCACCGGACCCTCGTGGCGCAGCGCGACGAAGCGCTTGAGCGGGCATCGGCGGCGCGGGAGCGCGGCGACGAGGGCGCGGAGTTGCATGAAACCGTGCGGGCGATGTCACTGGACCGCCCGCCCCTGCCCCAACTCTCGCTGGGGGCGTGGCAGCTCAAGGAGCGCGGCATCGAGGTTGCCGCCGTTCGTGCTTGGCACGAGGTGAAGGATCGTGCCGCCGAGGTCAGGCAGGTGGTGCAGGAGCTGACCGGACAGGTCCGTGATTGGCTTGACCGTGCGGCAGAGCGCGTCATGGATCGTCTAGGATCAGGTCAGGCCGAGCTGGCGCTTGCGGGGGGGCGTGACGGCCGAGAGGAAGAACCCAACCTTGCCACGCGGTTGCGTGACGCATGGGAGGCGCGACAGGGCCGTGAAAAGGAACAGCACGTTGATGCGCCGGAGCGGGATGCACCGGAACCACAGGATTTGGCGGCGCGGTTGCGCGAGGCAGCAGCGGGGATCGACTCGGATGCTTTAGCGGATCGCGCAGCCGCGTTGCGCGAGGGCCGTGAGGCCGAGGAACGGCACATCGCGCAGGAGGCCGCGCGAGAACAGGAACGGGTGAAAGAGCTGGAACGCCAGCAGGAGATTGAGCGGGAAGCCCATCGCGACCGAGGGCATGGGATCGAGCGGTAGGGTTGGTGCTGCGCACCAAGCAAAACCTCCCTTCCCCTGCCTTATGGCTGGCGATGTCAGTCAGGTTTTGAAGAGCAGTAACCGACCTTCGCTGCACTGCGCCTGAATTCACACAGTGCGGGACTTTTTTGCCGTTGATTTACTTCGTATCTTTGGACCGCAGCGCTACAATTTTGGTGTCTGCTGATGCGCGAGTAGAACCCATCTACCTTCGTTTTGAACATAGGTGCTGGCACAGAACGCTTCGTAGGGGTCTTTGCCATCGCGTCTGCCAGTCACCGAGTAGGCGAGCACAACCGTTGTATTATCGCGAAAATCGACTGAACTCCAACGCGGTGCTTGCCTCAAGCCCTCGACGATCTGTTCACCTGGCTGGGGGGTTGCGACCAGTATCTTATCTTCCCCAAACCAAAGCGGGGCACCCCGAGGGCACCCCATTCCAGTCGTAATCTCGTTGGTGGTTAACGTGTGCCGGATTGGCCAGCTGCTGCTTCTGTCACCATCGCGTCCCAGTTACGCGAACAAGTGCGGTTCAAGATCGCCATTTCTTCGGCAAAGCGGGACATGTCGTCGTCAGCTCCGGCAATAGAAGTTGCGGTTGCGGAGCCAGAGGAAGCGGCAGAATTGCTCTCTTCTGCCGCGGTACCAACAGATGAATCCGTCGCTGTTGCGGTACCATCGGTTGGTACAACGTTGTCGTTAAGCTCGGCGATCGCCATCATAGCCACCTTGTCACGATCTGCGCCACCCAACTGATTGTACTCTTCACAGGTCATTCCGTGTAAGTCCAGGTGCGCTGCAGCGAAAGCTGGTACAGACAAAGTGCTGATAAGTGCAGCAGCAGCGAGTGTCTTAATTGGATTGGTCATTATAATCTCCATTTATTGCTAACAACCCAACCAGCCTAAATCGGTTTAGTTCCAAAATAATTTCAATTTCGCTTGGTAAGAATGGGCTCCTAGCCGCCATTCTCTGCGATCTCCACGAACGGCTGGCCTAGGTAAAACCACACGCCATGACACTGTTCCCAAAATGCTCCTTTGTGGAGCGCAGGCCCCCTGCCCCGTTTTCCGCCACCACAAACCCCGTTCAAAACCAAAGAGGTTGTTGAAGGTTTTTGAACCTTTTTGGCCCTGCCCTTCCCTGCTGGGGTGGTTTTCATGTAAACTGGTTCTACCGGACATGCAGAACCGAACACGACCACCGAAAATAAGCAGGAAAAACTATGGCAAAACTATCTCTGAACAAGGCGGCTAAAGAGGCGAGCGTTGCTAAATCTACACTCCTACAAGCCTTAAATTCAAAGCGTATGAGTGCAGAAAAGAACGAAAAAGGGCATTGGGAAATTGAAACATCGGAACTTTTTAGGGTGTTCCCTAGAACTGGTTCTGCCGAACACAAAGAACCGAATGCTACCCCTCATGCAGAACTATTAAAAAACAACCAAAACAGTGCTTTGGAAGTCGAAGTTAAGATGCTTCGTGAGAAGATCGAGGATGCCAACCTTGAACGAGAGCGTGAAAGGGAACAGGCAAGCGAGCAGATCGAGAGTTTGCGCGGGCAGATCGAACGCCAGAGCGCCGATCACAGGCAGGCACTGGCGGCAATCGCGGACCAACGCCCGCAACATACGGCAAAGCCGCCCAGACGGTTTTTTGGGTTGCTGAAGGGGTAGGGGAAAATCTAGGCGCCTGACTTAGCGAAGTTTTTCCTGTTTCTTACAGTAGCCGACAAAAGCCGCACCCGCGTTTTTTGGAGCGTTCCCACTGGCGGCTTCTTCATTGGCATATGCTAACCATTTGCTTTGTAGAGCATGGTAATCCCAGCCCTTTGCACGCGCAATTTCGCGGCCCTTTTCATCTGCCCAATCAGGTATTCTGATTGAAGGGGATAGGGCGGTGGGGTGTGCTTTACGGGGTCTGACGACTACTAAATCGTCCGATGTTAGTTCAAAGCTGTAGAAGGGTGTCACGTCCGCTTTGATGATTTCTCGAAGGTTGAGGCGGAAGCGCTTTAGGGGAGCGTTGCTGCCTGTTCTATCTTGCAGGTTGGCAAGGCCAATCTGCCACTTGCTTTTGTTCCCGCAAAACTTCCGCGCGATCTCGTAGAGCCGTCGTTCGAGTGGTCGGCGTAGCCGGAAGTAGTCGCGGCTTATCGAGACAACTTCATTGGCTTCGATTGCCCGCATGAGCCACCGCGAAATTTTGATCTCACAATAATCGTTGCGGGTGAAAGCCTCGTTTTTGACCATGCCGCCTTCGTCAATCATCGAGAAGGTGCGGCGCTCGGTTTCTTTGCCTGTCCTGACATTGGTGACAAATTGCGTGCCTTGTAGTCGGTCTATGGCGTTTTCGATCCGTTTATAGTGATCTCCGCCGATAGGGCGGTTTATGGCAATGCACATTTCGCGCATGGAAAACCGAACCGTGTCCCCGATCTCCTGCCCCTTATTTTTTCGGGCCATGAGCTGGCTTATGACAAATATCAGAATGTCTTTGTCGAAGATGGTGGGGAGGCCTAGCGGGGATGGGCGTATTTTGAGGACGTTGTCTCCCTGTCTGTATTCGAGATGCCGCATATCTGGCTTTGTCGCGAGCGAGAACAACGGGTGTTCCATCGACGCCAGATCATCTTTTGGCACCGCATCTGCGATGTCGAGCACGAAGAGATCAAGGTTAGGGTGGCGTTCGGGTAAAAGACTCATGTTGCTATCATGGCCGAAGTTTGGCCGATCAGGAACCTAAAATTTGGCCGATCAGGAACCTTGGCCCAATCCATCAATATGTGGGCAAAGTTTGGCCTATCGGGAACCCGATTTGCCTGTGGAAGCTTGTGGCCCTTTCGGAACCAAAGTTTGGCCCTTTCGGAACCAAAGTTTGGCCCTTTCGGAACCCAGAGGCGGTTTAAGCTCATTCATACCAACGCGTTATCGAATCCGTAACACTACTCCGTAGGTAACATTGTAAACACTAGGAAGGTTTGGGCTAAACGACAGGATTGAACTGTAATACTTATTGGTACATACTAGCTCTGCTTAGAAAAAGGATTGTCGATATGCCCCGGAACACATCCGTAACCCTTGGAACTCACTTTTCAGATTTCATAGGTGAACAAGTGCAAGCTGGCCGTTATGGGTCCGCCAGCGATGTTGTGCGGGCAGGCTTGAGACTTCTCGAAGAACACGAAACCAAGGTCCGCGCTTTGCAGGATGCGTTGATTGCTGGGGAACAGTCAGGGACACCGCGTCCTTTCGACAGCGAGGCATTTTTAAGCCGGATGCACGCGAAGCATGCTGCCAAACATGCAGGGTAAATCCTACGCGCTTTCGCCACTGGCTGAGATCGACCTTGAAGACATCTGGCTTTACACGTTTCAGAACTGGTCACTTGCGCAGGCTGACAGCTACCACCGTGATTTGATTGCGACGTTCGAGGGGTTGGTATCTGGCACCAAAAGGGGCCGGGAAGTCGATGTGCGCCCCGACTATCTGAAATGCCCGGTCGGATCGCATATGATTTATTTCCGCGACAATGGCGACCAGATCGAGGTGATTCGTGTGCTGCATCAGCGGCAGGACGCAAATCTCAACCTCTGATCCCCACGCATGGCCGGACTGATTTTCACTGATCCGGCCTGTTGATCCAGATCGCGCAGTAGCTGGACCCGTTGTTCTGTTCGACCACCTGACCGCCCGCACTGCCACAATAGATGCTTGGAAACTGCCCGAACTCACGGGCATCGCCCCGCCCGGCAATCCATGCCATCGCCAGCGCCCCGATAATGGCCCCTGTGGCGAGCATGGAGGCCAACCACACCCAGAACCCGCCAAACCAGCGCCATGCCTCTCTACGAGCCTCTCCGGCGGCCTGTGAGAGCTTTGCGCGTTCGTTGTCGAGGTCGTGCCGGATTCCGGCCATGGCGCTCTCAGCGGCCCTCGTTGCAGCCTGTGTGGCGCTGCGGGCCATCTGGTCGCGGTCAGCTTCCAGGGCCTCCTGAATTTCACCCGGCGCATCCTCGGTCGCCTTCGCCATTCTCAAGACAGCCCCCATCACAGCCTGGTTCAGCGTTTTCGCTTCATCCTTGTTGAGACTGGTGCGCTGGAGCTGGTCCATGTCCTTGCGGATCAGGGTCAGCTCGTCGGCGAGGATCTGGAACGGATCCTTGCTCATGCCTGGTCCGCCTTTGCCGCCACCTGATCCAGTTCCGCCAGCAGCCCGACCAGTTCCTTCTGATCGACCTCGCGGGTGGCGTTCTTGCGCAGGGTCGCGGCCATCCAGCGGGCGATTTTCGGATCTTTCAGGGCTTCGGTTGTCACGATGGCCCCGACGATAATTTTCCGCCGTGTCTCGCTGGCCTTCTGACGCTGTTTCAGGCGATTGAGCTTTGCCTGCGTTGTTGCAATCTGCTGATCTATGCTTCGCGCCATTCCGGTCTCCTTTGCCACTGCCCAAGGTTGCTTTTAGGCTACCGCCAATGTAGAGAGCAAGACACGAAGTGCCCACTTATACAAACGCTGCGCGTTTGTGTGGGCGGGGGAGACTGGCGTTTCCCCTCGACCCCTAAGCAAAGTGCGGCGCTGACATGGCAATCTACCATCTTCGAGCTTCGATGATTTCCCGCAGTCAGGGCCGCAGCGTCACGGCGGCTTCCGCCTACCGCGTGGCCGAGCGGATCGAGGACCGCCGCACCGGGCTGACCTTCGATTACGCGGCCAAGGGCGGCGTCGATCACACCGAAATCCTCGCACCGGACCACGCGCCGGATTGGGTCCATGACCGATCCGAGCTGTGGAACCGGGTCGAGGAATCCGAGACCCGCAAGAACAGCCAGGTCGCCCGCGAGGTGCGCGTGGCCCTACCCGCCGAGCTGACCCACGAGGAGCGGGTGGAGCTGGTGCGGGACTTCGCCCAGGCGCAGTTCGTGGACCGGGGCATGGTGGCCGATATCGCCCTACACGCGCCTGGGCGCGAGGGGGACGAGCGTAACCATCACGCCCACATTCTGCTGACCACACGGGAGATCGGTCCCGAGGGCTTTACCACCAAGAACCGCGACTGGAACGCCGTCGAAGTTCTTGAGGGCTGGCGCGAGGCGTGGGCGCGGGACAGCAATGCAGCCCTAGAGCGGGCCGGCATCGAGGACCGCGTGGATCACCGGACGCTGGTGGCGCAGCGCGACGAGGCGCTTGAGCTGGCGAGCGCGGCGCGGGAACGCGGCGACGAGGGCGCGGAGCTGCACGAGACCGTGCGGGCCATGTCACTGGACCGCACGCCCCTGCCCCAGCTTTCCCTTGGTGCTTGGCAGCTCAAGGAGCGCGGCATCGAGGTTGCCGCCGTCCGTGTCTGGCACGAGGTCAAGGACCGTGCCGCCGAGGTCAGGCAGGTGGTGCAGGAGCTGACCGGACAGGTCCGCGATTGGCTGGACCGTGCGGCAGAGCACGTCATGGATCGTCTGGGATCAGGGCAGTCCGAGCTGGCGCTTGCCGGAGGGCGTGACGGCCGGGACCAAGAACCTGACTTTGCCGCACGGTTGAGGGCATCATGGGAAGCCTATCAGGGCCGAGAGAAGGTTCAGGAAGCCGCCACGTCGGAGCAAGAACGGGAAGCCCCGCAGGATTTTGCAGCACGTCTGCGCGAAGCAGCGGAGGGCGTTGATCGTGATGCTCTAGCGCATCGCGCCGCCGCGTTGCGCGAGGGCCGTGAGGCCGAGGAACGGCACACCGCACAGGAGGCGGCGCGAGAACAGGAACGGGTGAAAGAGCTAGAGCGCCAGCAAGAGATTGAGCGGGAAGCGCATCGCGACCGAGGGCATGGGATCGACCGATAAGAATAGCTTCAACAAACGGTCCATTTTGGGAGGTGTCTGAAGACGATGGTTCGTCGTGAATTATGACCGTTTCGGGTCATGGATTTAAGACCGTAACCCGAAAACATTTTAGCACGTAATCACGCTGTTCAGCACTGATCATCAAGTCAGAGAGTGCATCGGCCTGAGTAAGGTCTAGTTCTTCGATCTCGGAATGAGCTAAATTTGTGCAGACAAGCGACGCATTCCTTATCGAGGCCCCGTTTAAGTTTGATCCAACGAACTTGACGGAGGTAAGATTACATTTGTTGAAATTGGCACCACGAACATCACAAAATTCGAAAGTGCTACCCTCTAGGTCCTGTCCCGTAAAGTTGGCTTCAAGAAAACGCGTCCGATAGCACGATATACCGCCGATGATATGGCGGGCATTGGTGCTTCGGTGAACTTCTAGATCGACTTCAGTCTCTGAAAGGTTGCAGTCTTTCAGCCGCAGCATGAAGCCTCGGCATTTGATAAATCTATTTTTCGAAAGATCGCATTCTGAAAGAAAGGCATCCGAGAAATCACACGCCTTCCAAACACAATACTCATCATCGCCCCCTTCGTTGAACTGGCAGGAAAGGAGCGTTGTGTCTCGGAACGAGCAATCCGTGAAATGGCAGTTTCGGAACTTTGACATGCCAACTTTACCGCCGTCGAACATGCAATCTACGAATGAACATTCCGTAAAATCTGTTTCAAAAATTGAAAATCCGTCAAGGCCGTCTGCGCGAAACCGCTCGCCCGTAACCTGACGCCGTGTGGCGGCCTCCTCCAAGGTCATCGTTGCCATGCTAAAGAACTTTCAGGCCGAGCTGGCCCAGAAGGTCAGCTGCTTGGCGTTTTGAAATTAGCGCCCCCTTGTAAAATTGGGCATTGGTAAGCTTGATGCCACCTAAATCAGCATTGCGTAGATCGGCACCCTCAAACCTGCATTCTGGAAGGTGGGCATCACGAAGGGAGCAATCCTCAAAAACAGTGTCTCTAAAATCGCAGCCTCTTAAGTCGGCCTCGCTGAAATCAACTTCCTTTAGGGTCATTTTACGAAAAGAAAGCCTCGGCAGAACAGCAAGGACCAGCAGCACGCTTTCGATGGAAAGCCCCAATGTCTTCGCCTCGGTAAAGTCGGAACCAGTCATTTTGCAGTTGGTAATTTTAGTATGGGTGAGGGTGGCGCCCCTGAAATTCGTGTTGCTGAAGTCTCCGCCTTCTATAACTGCCTCCTGCAGGTTGGAGCCAGTAAAGCTTGCCCCTGCGGCTCGACAGGCAGTGAAGCTGGTTTCATCAATCCTTGCACCGTTAAAAGAAGTGCGAGCCAGTCTGCAACGCGCAAAATGCCACCCTGAAAGATCAATTTCTGATAGGTTCATCTCGCTCAGGTCGCAGTCTTCGAGCAGTGCTATGTCGCCTGACTTGCTGATCCCTTCGAGATCGGCACGGCGGAGGGTTTGGGCAGTCAGTGTAATTTTTTTGTTCATTTTCACTACCTCGCAAAAGAGCACCACATAGACAAGATTTTTGCAGGGCGACTACCGGCTCAACGGCAAGATTGTTCATATAGCAACCATCCAAGACCGTTCCACAAACGCTCGTTTGCGGAGGGCTTTACCATTTTGTAACGGATCAGTGGCTTGGGCCTTCCAAAACACCCTGTCAAAATTATGAAGGTTTTGGCGGGTTTGTGGCATGTCGATAGCTATACTGATCGCAGGAATCCAAACAAACCACGCTTTGCCCCCTGCCCCGCCCGTTGATCGGTTAACATTGCGGTCAACTTGCGGCGTTCTTCGCCCTCACGATCAAGGCGTTCGCGAAGGTCTGCCACAGTTTCAGCCATGTTTTCAGACAGGGTATTTGCGGCTTTAAGTTCGGCGCGTAACCGTTCAATTTCAATGCGGTTTTCGTGGTCATGAGTGGGGGGCAGTGCCGGTTTTTCTGACTGGTCAGTAGCGGTCAGTGGAAACACTCTATGCAACTCTGACGGATCAATCTCGTATCGTCCTTGAGTATCCTTCGGCGCACTTAAACGCCCCTCCTTTATAGCTTTAAGGACTGTTCCCTTCGCCTTGCGACAGGACTTGGCCGCTTCATTCAGTGTCATGGTCATGCCCGGTTGTCCTCATGGTCACTATTGGTTTTCTTGACTGGTCATGACCAGTCAGCGTGACCAGTGTGCCACATTTTCTGAATCAAGCAAACCATCGAGGAAACGGCGTATCTACGCATCGTAGCCGCTATCTTAGGCTGTTTTGTTTTCCGCAATAGGCTACGAATGCAGCACCCGCATTTTTCGGCGGGTTGCCTTTGGCCGTTTCTGCCTGCGCAAAGGCCAGCCAATCAGCTCGAAGGGCATGGTAATCCCGTCCCTTTTCCCGTGCCAGAGCGCGGGCTTTTTCTTCGGCCCAGTCAGGCAGTGTGATTGCAGGCGCGATCTGTGTTTTCGTATGTCGGGGACGGAAGATCACGAGGTCATCGCCCGTCAGCTCGATTCGGTAGAAAGGCGTGTGATCGTCGGAAATGATCTGGCGAAGGTTGAGCCGGAACTTCTTGAGAGGAGCATTGCTGCCAGTCTTCCGTTGAAGGTTGGCAAGGCCGATATGCCATTTTGGCTGGTTGCCACAATGTTTCCTCGCGATCTCGTAGAGACGGCGTTCCAGCGGGCGGCGTAGGCGGAAGTAGTCGTTCGAGATCGTGACAACCTGGTCGGACTCGATAGCCCGCATGAGCCAGTCCGACAGGACCACCTCGCAATAATCCAGCCGCCATGAACCATCCTCACGCATGACAAATCCACCTTCGTCAATCAGGCCAAAAACACGGGTTTCCATGCGGTCTCCCGTGCGAATGTCCGTTTTGAAGGTTGTCCCTCGTAGGCGTTTGAAAGCTTGCTCGAGGCGTTGATAGCCAAGGTTGTTGGTGGGCCTGTTCGTTGAGACTAGAAGCTCCCGCCCCGTGAACCTGACACGCTTGCCGATCTTCTCGCCACGGTTTTTCATGTGCATCAGTTGGCTGATGCAGAAGATCAGAATGTCCTTGTCGAAGATGGTCGGCAGACCGTTATAGGACGGCGTAATCTCTAGGCGAACATCCCCGGCCTCGTAGTGCAGGTGGCGCATGTCTGGCTTCGTTGCCAGCGAGAACATCGGGTGTTCCATCGACGCCGTATCATCCTTCGGCACGACATCGGCGATGTCGAGTATAAAGAAATCTTTTTGAGGGTGTCGATCGGGAAGCAAGGCCATGCCCAAGCTATAGCAGCAGTTCGCACTATCAGGAACCATAAATTCGCACTATCGGGAACCGCCGCCGCTTCGCACCTTTCGGAACCCAAATTCGCACCTTTCGGAACCGAGATTCGCACCTTTCGGAACCCTGTGGATAGTTTTACCTTTCAGACTTATAGGGTTACTGGTGATTTTCAGGCCCGTAACTTACTCCGTAGGTAACACTATTAACACTAGGGGTTTTCCTTGATCCGCTCTTTGCGAAACCATTGAGACAGTGTATGTGTTTAGATGTACACATGCTTAGAAGGTGATGAAATGACGACCAGCACCACAATGACGATCCGGCTCGATCCGCAGATCAAGGCGAAGCTGGGAAGATTGGCGGACGGAACACGGCGCAGCCGATCCTTTCTGGCGGCAGAGGCGGTGGAAACCTACGTTGACCGCGAACTGGCCATCATCGAAGGCATCGAACGCGGGCTTGCGGACGTGGAAGCCGGACGGACGGTCAGCCATGAAGATGCTATGGCGTCCCTGCGGCAGGTGATTGACGCGGCGGACAACGCCGCGTGAGTCGACCCGTTCACTGGTCAGACGATGCGTTGACCGATCTTGCAGAGCAGGTTGCCTACATCGCCAGCGACAATCCGTCAGCGGCCCACCGCGTGGCCGATGCCCTCGACAAGACGGCCCTCGCCCTTGGCGACATGCCGATAGGGCGTCCTGGACGGGTCACAGGCACCTATGAGAAATCAGTGACGGGCCTGCCTTACGTCTGTCTCTTATACACATCTCCGAGCCCACGAGACGCTACGCTATCTCG
>OJAY01000415.1_pt1 | contig 15455 bp, 9 predicted proteins | sample 1590331 | NCBI WGS metagenome assembly OJAY01 (sample SAMN05416835, study PRJEB24817) | seawater metagenome | isolation source: Sea water | place: Canada:Atlantic | collected 2013-07 | reverse complement strand
TACACAGAGTAGATCGTCGGCAGCGTCAGATGTGTATAAGAGACAGGCATAATATTAATTAGTTGCTGCCATTTTTCAGGCGGGAAGTCTTCAATGCGCGAGACGTGCTGAATACCGGCATTGTTAATTAACACATCTACTTTTTGTCCTTTGAGCAAGTCAGGTAAAGCGGCTACTTGCTGTGCATTGCAAACATCAACTTCAATAGCGCTGGCACTGCCACCTTCTTTCAGAATATCGTTCGCAGCGCTTTGTGCTGCTTGTTCGTTAATATCGGCAATAATCACATGATGTCCCGCTTTCGACATTGCTTGTGCTATACCAAAGCCAATACCGCTTGCGCCACCAGTTATAAATACGGTTCGCTTAGTCATTATTTACAGCTCCTGTATTGGTCGTTGCTTTATTGATAGTGCCTGTGTTAATGCCTTTAATCATATTGGCCACAGCAGAAATTTGAGCGCCTTTTCGATTTGCATAATCATCTGAAGTGTATCCCCACCAATCCCAGCAACCTTGGGGGTTTAATGGCATAAATAACGATTTTTTAGTTTGCGGGTACAACACAACGATATTGTTATCATCGGCCCATCGGTTGATACCTGTTTTGGTTACATAGCTATTGCCAACTACTTCGGCATATTGATTACAGCCATGAAAACTAATATGTAAGCTGCACGATTCACCTGATGCACAGTTTTCGGGTACAAAAACAAACCCTTTTTCCGCCAAGGTTTCGCCATCGCTGCCCGCAAGTTTTTGCTGAGAAATAGTGTAAACCTTGCCTGAAACCGAATCATCGGGTGCGGTTAAGTAGGGCAACAGGTGGTTCAACATATTACCCGCAGTGTCGTAATTACAGTTACCAATAAAAGGGCTTTCTGAAACGCTGCAATTACTGCCTTCATTCAAGGTAGGGAAGTGGTGTGCTGCGCTTTGGTCATTCACGTATACAATATTTTGAGTGTCTGTCCAACTTTGGTATTGGCGGTACAGTAAATCGCTGGCTTGCGCCGTTACACGCACGTCGTTTGTGCCGTGAAATAACCATACTTTGGCATCTTTAAGGCCCGCTAAAGGCGCAATACTGCCTTCGTTTGCATAATCTATGGCAACGCTTGAAAGTGCATCTAGATTAATTGGTGTATCTACCTTATTCACGCACTGGTTTAATGCAGTGGTGATATCATTTTGCGCACAATAATAAGGCCCCGCAGCAATGATGCCTGCGCCTTTTACCCAATCACTGTGTGCAATATGAAATTGCGTCGCCATATATCCGCCAGAAGAAAGGCCAGATACCGTAACTTGCTCTACATCAAGACTTAGCGGGGGTAGTCCATTGCCTGAATTAGCAGCGTTAGATAACGCTACGCCACTGTATAACGCACAAAAGCTGGCCAATATTTTATAAGTTGTTTTCATATCAGGTTCCTACAGTTAAATGCTTAGTTTGCCGCTAAGCATTGCACTTATTTAAACGGTTCTTTTTAGTCTTTATAAAGCGCTGGAAAGAAACGCGGCAATCCGCTCGCCTTCGGCTTTTACATTCACTATGCCTTCAAGGTGTCCGAAGGGGCCATTCAGTGTTTCCAGTTCGCTGTTTTTTCCCAAGTGGTTGAGTTGATAGTCTGCCGATTCGGCTAAATAAGGCATGAGTAACAAGTCGGTGGATGCCGGCAAGAACAAGGTTTTGGCTTGAATGTGCTTAAGTCCTTCTTCTAAGTTATTCCCATGGCCTGCTACAAATAATTGGCAGGCGCGAACTAAATAAAGAAGATGATTTGCATCCATTTTTTTAGCGCGCTGACGAGCACGGCTTTCCAACCATTTCACAATAGAGTGCTGAGCATTAATGCTCTCTAATGGCGCTTGCTCCACCGCTTGGTAGCCTAGCGTTTTACCTTGCTGGTTAAAGTAAGTAGGGTACAAGGCATCTTGGGTGATCAACATCAAAGAAGCCACTAACCCTTCTGTTGGTTGGTTATGTCGAGCGTAACTGCCTTGTTTCCAGTTAGCATCTAATCGAATAGGCGTAGCCCAGTGCGAAAGGGCGGCTGTTGTCCACGCATCGCTTTCACCCGTACCAATAACCGAAATCATCCGTGGTACCCATTCGGGGTAGGCACTGGCCCAATCGATAGCCTGCATCGACCCCATAGAAGGGCCTACCACCGCATGCAGTTTCTGAATGCCTAAGCTTTCAAGTAATGCCTTTTGTACATTCACGAAGTCACGGATTGTCACCACGGGGAAATCTAGCCCCCAAGGCTCACCGGTTTCTGGGTTGATAGTCGCTGGGCCGGTAGTAATAACGTGCTCATCGTAGGCGTTTAAATTCACCAAACTGTCTACACTTATAACGTAATAGATATCGGTATCGATGGCTTTGCCAGAGCCAATTAACGCATCCCAATAGCCTCTATTAGGGTTTGCAATGCCCTGAGAGTCTTCATACATACCAGCGGCATGAGATGTGCCCGAAAAATGGTGGGTAACAAGAATAACGTTGCTTTTGTCCGCATTTAACTGTCCGTAGGCTTCCCAACCCACTTTCACGTTATGAATGGTTTTGCCACCAAATGTGGTGAAGCTTTCCATGGAGAACGTTTCTTTCTTCGTAAACAGCGGTGGCTTATTGCTTTCTGGAGCATTTGCATCAGCAGTATTGGCTGTGTTGACAGACTTCGCGGTGAAATTTGAAGCTGAATTAGCCACATTAGCACTGCACGCTGTTGTAGTAACTAATGAAAAAGCCAGCAAAGCACAATATAAAAAAGCTATTTTTAGTTTCATGGAAATCCTTGTCTAAAACACGCTGAATAGGCCAATGGCAAGGGCGAGCCCTATAACCGGTACGACAACCGTTAATGCTGCAACGGCACCATAGGCTGCCTTATGGGTTTCATGACATATGGCGCGAATTGTGGTGACAACATACCCGTTATGAGGCAGTGAATCTAGCGCACCTGAAGAGATAGAAACAATACGGTGTAATTGTTCTGGCTGCACGCCTTGGTCAAGATAATGCGGTGCAAGCAATGGCAGCGCGATAGCTTGGCCTCCTGAAGCCGAGCCGGTTAAGCCCGCTATTACACTTATCGCAATAGCTGCGCCAATTAACTCGTTACCAGGGATTTGCGTCATTAAAGCTACCGTTTGCTGAAATGCCTCGGTGTTTTTTGCTATAGCGCCAAACCCTACGACTGCCGCGGTATTGCCAATAGCGACCAGTGCCCCTGTGGTGCCGGTGTTTATCGCCGCTTGTAAATTGTGAAAGTGGGCGCGGTTTATAATAAGCAAAGTAAGTACGCCTCCCCCTAAGGCTACAATAAGCGCAAGTTGCGCTAGTGCTTCGTGTAAAAAGAAGGAAATACACAGCACTACTAGCAATGGAATAATACCTGTGAGCGGGTGGGGGTAATCTCGTTCGCGTATTTCAGGGTCGGTAATACGCGCTTCAAACTCCTCGCCATTAGCTATCGCTTTGCGGATCATTTTCGCTAGCCACCAGTAACCAAGCACTGCCATGAAAATAGCAACCACTAAGCTTACTTCCCATGCAGCAAAAGGTGAGGTGCCCAAATACTTAATAGGGATCCAGTTTTGGATTTCTGGTGAGCCGGCAGAGGTCATCGTAAAGGTGACTGAACCAAATGCCATGGCTGCGGGAATAAAACGACGAGGCAAGTTCGCATCTTTAAATAAGCTTACCGCCATAGGGTAAACCGAGAAGGCGACAACAAAAACGCTCACGCCCCCGTAAGTTAAAATAGCGCAAGCCAGCACCACTGCCAACACGGCCTGTTTGTAACCAATACGTTGTATTATCCAACGAGAAACCGAATCGGCAGCGCCACTGTCTTCCATGAATTTGCCAAATAAAGCACCAAGCAAAAACATAAAAAACCATGCGGCGATAAAGCCTGAAAACCCACCCATGTAGGTTTCCACAAAGTTTATATCACCAATAAAAACAGACATACCGTTGGTTAACGCCACCACCAGCGCACACAAGGGGGCTGCAATGAAAAGATTCATTCCCCGAATGGTTAACACAATTAATAACAGTAGTCCGCCTACCAGACCCATCATACTTAACATCATTGTTTTTCCTTAAAAATCTGTGACCGCAGATTCTCCGAAACAGTTAAGTTTATGTTTATATTGCGTTTATATAGATTTAAGTCATGGCTTTTCACTTCAATAAACAATTGGTGAAGTCATGTCCTAGGGCTAAAGTGTGGCGGTAGTGGCGCTAAATTCCCATAGTACGATGGTACTACATACGGCGAGGGCAAAATTACCTAGAGTAAAGTTCGACCGCAGGCATTACATCCGACAGTAACGATAATTTAGAACTAAAAAGGACACATTATGTCACTCACTTCACACATGCAGCGTTACCCTCGCTCTATCTGTGCAGCTGCTGTTGCGAGCGCACTGTTAATTTCACCCACTACGTTCGCTCAAGACGCAGATGCTGACGATAAAGGTAAACTGGAGCGTATTGAAGTTACCGCACGAAAAACCGTTGAGTCATTGCAGGAAACCCCCGTGGCCATCACCTCAATTGGTGCGGTTGAATTAGCCGAAAAGGGCATTAGCGTACTTACTGAAGTACAGCAGTTTTCGCCGAACACTACATTGCAAACCAGCCGTGGTACTAACTCTACCTTAACCGCTTTTATTCGTGGTTTAGGTCAACAAGACCCGCTTTGGGGATACGAGCCTGGCGTAGGTATTTACGTTGATGATGTGTACATTGCTCGCCCCCAAGGTGCAGTACTCGATTTGTTAGATGTACAGCGCATTGAAGTACTACGTGGGCCGCAGGGTACGCTTTATGGTAAGAACACTATTGGTGGGGCTGTTAAATATGTCACCAAAGAAATGTCAGGGGAAACCCAGTTAAATGTGCAAGCTACCCTTGGTAGTTACAGCCAGCGGGATCTTAAGGTCACAGGGCAAATCCCATTAATAGAAGATACGGTGTATTTGGGTGTAGGTTACGCTAATTTAAACCGCGACGGCTTTGGCGAATACTTAGTCAGCGCATTAGACGGCCAAGATAAAGAAAACTATAACAAAGATTTATGGGCTGCCCGTCTTACCTTAGAAGTACACGCTAGTGATGATTTGTTTTTCCGCTTCGGCTGGGATAAAACCGAAGATACCTCAAACGCAAAAGGTGGCTATCGTCTTATCCCCAGTATTCTAACCGACGCGCCAGTGCCTGATTCAAAGTTCGATTCGTACACCAGTCTACCTACTTGGAATAAAGTAGAGCTTGAAGGGTATAACTGGCTAGCCCGATACAATGTAAGCGATAATTTAGAACTTAAATATATAGGCTCTCATCGTGAAAGCTACTCGCCTACGAATATTGATTTTGATAATACGGCATTACCAATTTTCGATGTGCCTGCCGAGTATGACGACAGCAATGACACCCATGAATTGCAGCTAAATTATACGGGAAATAGCTACTCGATCGTTTCTGGCTTATATCTTTATGATGGTGAGTCATGCGGAAACTTCGATGCAGTATTAGGTGTGTTAGGTGTGGCGCTAGGCGCACCGGGTTTAACACGTGAAGTGAGCGGCTGTAACAACTCGGAAAGCTGGGCTGCTTATGCGCAATTTAATTACGACATCAACGACAAACTTTCTCTCTCACTCGGAGCCCGCTTCACTGACGAAGAAAAATCGGCAACGGTAAATAACGGCTTAATCTTCGCCAATGTATACCCTTCTACCGATTGGATTGATGGCTATGTTCGCCCTGATGGTGACTTAGTGCCTCAAGTGCTTGGCACAGACAGCGACGGTGATGGTGTTTTTGAAGGACCTGCGGTAGAAAGCTGGTCACGCTTTACGCCACGAGTAGGTGTGGAATACCAAATGAGCCGAGATACCCTATTTTTTGCGAGTTATTCGCAAGGCTTTAAATCGGGCACCTTTAATCCACGCGCTACGGTAAACGAGCCAGGGGTTGAACCTGAAGTCGTTGATAGCTACGAAGTGGGCATGAAAAGTGACGTAAACGATGCATTGCGATTAAATGTAACCTTGTTTTCGTATGACCATTCAGACCGACAATACATAGGAATCGAAGGTGATTTAAGCGACCCAACTGCACTTGATCAAAGGTTACGCAACGCGGCAGAAACGGCTGCAAAAGGTGCAGAAGTAGAAATGACATGGGTAGCCTCTGATAACTTACAATTTGACGTGGCTTACGGGTATATCGACTTTGAAATTAAGAAAAACAATGCGATACCCCCTCTCATTGGTTTGGCTAGCACACCTGAAAATACACTGAATATTGGTGCAAATTATCTGCTAGAAACAGGTTTTGGTGATATTTCATTTAATGCTAACTATTACTATCGTGGTGATTATTTATTGTTTGAAACCAGCGATCTAATTGAACAAGATGCCTATGGTATGGTGAATTTAAGTGCGCGTTGGGAGAGTGTAGAAGGCGATTGGTATGCAGGCCTTCATGTGAAAAACCTAACCGACGAAGAATACTTGGTGGGTGGATATGACTTTGTTACTCGAGACGAAGACGGTAACTTTGGGCCAGGCTTAGGCGGGGATACTACGTTAATTGGCTATTATGGTGACCCACGTACAGTTCACGTTACGCTAGGGTATCGTTTTTAAACGCGGTGAGTCGCACAATTGTTAATGCAATAGTTAAATGTACAAATAATATAAAATAGCGATACAAAGAAAGCCGGAATGTGAGTTCCGGCTTTCTTATTTGTTTTTAACTTCTTCTTGCAACTGTATTTACACACATCAAAAGTGACTATTAATACTGGGCATTTGTAACTATCATGTTATTATTGATTTAACAATTTTGTTACAACGTTGCGGCAGATAATAAGATGAAAATACGCGTACTTATTGCAGATGATCACCCCTTATTTCGAGCGGCAATGTGCCAAGCCCTTGGTGACATTGTAGGGCCTCATATACTGCAAGCATCTACACTGGATGAAACCCTAAGTCAGCTTGAAGCAAACCCAGATATCGATTTGGTATTTTTGGATGTGAAAATGCCGGGTAACGAGGGTTTGATAGGGTTGTCTGAAGTGCGGGCACGGTTCCCTGACGTATTGGTGGTCATGGTGACAGCCTTAGAAGAGGCTAACCTTATTCGCAAGGCGCTTGCTTTAGGTGCGTGCGGTTTTATTCCTAAATCGGCATCTATAGAGTGTATAGCCGAGGCGGTTGAACGTGTGTTAGATGGCGAGCAGTGGCTTCCTGAATCGGTAGCGAATCTTACTGATGAAGCGTCTGAGATCGAAACTGACGATTTTAGCGTTAAGCTAGCCATGCTTACGCCTCACCAATTGAAAGTGCTTCGGATGGTGGCAGATGGGCTGTTAAATAAGCAAATAGCTTACGAACTAGATATTTCCGAGTCTACAGTAAAGCAGCACGTTTCAGCGGTATTAAGAAAATTGAAGGTTATTAATCGCACGAAAGCAGGTATTGCGTTTAAACATGCTATGGCTGTGCATGAGTAGGTCTACGCTATTATCTAAACAAGCCGATTTTAACTAACGCATTAAACAAAATGACTAATCGAGCAAACTGACGCATTAATAAGCTAACCCTGTTAACGACATATAACCACTTATTGTTCATCTGCCAACCACTAATTTGAACACTAAGCTAGTCAACAAGTTTCAATTCATTTTTGAGCAAGCGCTTAAGGGCTAAAGGTTTAACAGGCTTGGGTAAGTAGTACAGCCCTAAGTCACTAGCAGCGTCCCTAATACCCTCACTTCTGTTTGCCGTAATTAGCACCCCGGGTACCTTGCGTCCCCACTTTTCCTGTAATTGAGAGACCGCTTGCGTTCCTGTTTCACTGGCATCTAAATGATAGTCAACAAGAAGCAAATCTGGAGGGGTAGGGCACGCTTGCATCGATTCAGCAATATTTGTGGCAACTAGCACTACCGCGCCCCAATCTGAGAGCAATACTTCCATGGCTTGGGCTATTTGTGCATCATTTTCTATCAGTAGTATTCGTCTGCCAGATAAAAATGGCTTACTTGGCATTGCGCGTGGTGTCTGTGCACTAGGCGCTATTGCGCCATTGGTTGTTTTAGTTCTAGTTTCTGCCGTTTCTGTATGTGCAAGGTCGGCGCTTTTTATGTTTGAGTTGCCGTTGCTATAGGAAGTTTCAACGCAAGGCACAGACACACTAAACTTGCTTCCCTTGTTTACTGTGGATACCAGCGAAATAGGGTGGTGTAGTAATCGGCCCATACGCTCTACAATGGTTAACCCTAACCCCAAACCTTGAGCGTTTTGTGTTTCATCTAATTGGTGAAATTCGTTAAAGATTTCACTTTGCTGGTGGTTGGGAATACCAGCCCCTGTATCGTACACACAAATATCAATTAGCGGTGTGGTTGATTTTAATGGGCGCTGGTGGCCTGATTTTGAGTACTTGCGCCTTATACCAACCAGTACCTTGCCTACTGTGGTATAGCGTATCGCATTCGATAATAAGTTTTGCACGATACGGCGTAACAAATTTTTATCGGAATGAATAACAAGTTGGGTGGGGACATAACGCAAGGTTAAGCCTTTAGATGCTGCAATTACACTGAACTCTTGAACGAGTGGCGCTAACATATCATCTAATGCAAAACTGCTTGTTTGAGGAGCCAACTTGCCCGACTCCAACTTGGTCATATCTAGTAGCATGGTTAGCAGGCTTTCTGCACTATTAAGTGAGCTAACCACCCCTTCTGAAAGCGTGGCCAGTTCACCGCCTTTGGTTTTTTGGGCCAGCATGGCGGCAAATAAGGTAGCGGCATTAAAGGGTTGCATGAGATCGTGTCCCGCTGCAGCTAAAAACTTCGTTTTACTTTCGTTTGCCTTGTCGGCTTCAAGTTTTGCATGCTGCAGCTCTTCAGTGCGAGCAACTACGCGGCCTTCTAATTCAGATTTGGCGCGCTCAAGGGCTTCTTGAATGGCAATGTATTCAGTTATGTCACTGTAGGTCGTTACATATCCACCCCCAGGTAATGGCGAGCCATTTAGCTCAATCACTTTTCCATCGGGCTGTTTTCGTACATATTTGTACCGGCTGCCTTCTTTCATATAAACAATACGTTTATTAATTTCATCGTTGGTTAGCGTGGCGTTGCCGAATAGCCCTCTTTCGGCGTTGTAAGCAAGAATACTTTCAATCGACATTCCGGTTTTAAGGAATGACCGTGGGTAGTTAAACATTTCAATATAGCGCTCATTCCACGCTAATAACTGCAGCTTTTCATCTAATACGCTAATACCTTGCTCAATATTTTGTACCGAGGATTGCAGTACTTCATGATTAAACTGAAAAGATTGCGACGCTTCTTCTACCCAATCTACCAATTCAGGCAAGGTATCATTTTTAGTTTCAGTAATAGCGCCTAGCAAAATGCGCGCACTTGGGGTGCCTACTTGAGCGCTGAGCAATTTTTCTGTGCGCTGCAAAAGTGTGTGGTTTGCGTAACCCGAATTAGCATCGGAAATATTAACTGATAACTGATTTACTAGGGCTTCATGAACTGCTGGGTCGAGAACTCGCTGTGTTAGTGCAGTTAAATCTTTAATACGAATGGCAAAGGTTGGTGAAGCTAGCGTTTCGCTTTCAATGCCATGAAGCGGGCGCTTAAACGTAATATAAGAAACCACAATGAAGGTGACGCAGTTCGCAAACAATGAATAAGCGAACCCTATTCCTAGCTCGGCATCAGAAGGTGGGCTATTAAAGTAGTAGCTCGACATTATGCTGGGGTACAGCAAGTACACTACCCAAAAACTAAAGCCGGCGAACAGCGCACATACGGCAGCCGCTTTGGTACTTCGTTGCCAATAAATGCCGAACATAAGCACAGGAAAGCACTGGCCTAGTAAGGCAATGGCAATAATACCGCTTTTTACTAGGGGAGCCGATTGGCTAACATTTAAGTGATACCAAAGGGCTACCGACAACACTACTAATACGGTAAGGCGACGGATAGTCAAAATTTTACTGGGCTGCATAGTGTGATTAGGTTCAGCGCGCAAACGTAGTTTCAACCACAACGGAGTAACTAAGTTGTTGGCTATCATGATGCCAAGGGCAAGTGTTGCCACAATCACCATGCTGGTGGTAGCCGATAGGCCACCAACAAAAGCAACGATAGAAACAGACATATTTTCTGCGTACAGAGGAAGGGCTAAAACATACGCATCAGAATTGACGCTTTGCGGCAGCAACACTTTACCTGCCAATGCCAAGGGAATAAGAAACACCGTCATACCCAAAAGATAAAGAGGAAACAACCAGCGAGCGGTGCGCAGCTCACCTTCGCCGTTTAGCTCAACGAAGTTCATGTGAAATTGGCGCGGTAATACAAACATAGAGCACACACCTAAAAGCACGTGGGATAAATACACCCATGGTGCCCTATCGGCATAAATGACACTGCGCGCAGCGTCGCTACTGGCGGCTTGCGTAACTAAATCAAGCACGCCATCAAACAAGTAAAAACAAACAAATATGCCCACCACCCAAAGTGCAACAAGCTTCACCACGGACTCAAAGGCAATACTAAGCAATAAACCCGGGTGTTTGTCGGTAAGGTTGAGCGTACGTGTACCAAATACAATGGCAAAAATAGCCATTAGCCCCGCTACATATAAACTTACGTTTTGGGTTGAATGCTGGGTATCGGGCGTAATGAGATTAATGCTTTTTGTGATGGCATCAAGCTGCAAGGCAATGTAAGGAATTACACCAATAAAGCACAATATAGTGATTAATGCGGCGATAAGGTGAGAGTGCTGATATTTTAGGCCAATTAAATCAGCTAGTGAGCTGATATTGTGCTGCTGACACAATCGGCTTATGTGTAATACCACAGGAAAGGCGAATGCCATGGTAAGAATAATACCCATATAGGTAGGTATCACCGCCCAGCCATATTCAGCGGCTTGCGATGTCGTGCCAAAGAACGCCCAGGAGGTGCAGTGAACCCCTAACCCCAAGCTATATAAAATTGGGTGTTGTTGATTATCACGTAGCCGTTTATCGCCCCAGAAGGCAATGGCAAATAATGCGAGCAAATAAAGGGCTACTACCGTTCCTACGGTCCAAATACTGAGCATCAAGATTCCCTTATACAATACCTGTCAAAGTTAACATGTTTTTTACAATGAGTGGGTGTGTAGCTCGCATTTATTGATCTATTAAAAAAAACTTAAAAACAAACCATAAAAATAGTGTGGTTACCCTTGAAGGCGGTTAAAGCAGCCCCATAATTAATCCCAACACAGACATTGCCTATGATTGAGTACGAGTCATTCATGGGTTTATGCAGTATAGACATTAACGTTTGGAGGAAAGCATGAGCGATAACCGCGACGTGCAGGCAGAGCAAGAAGTTTCTGGCGTAGACGAAACCGTACAAGATGCTGAAGTGATACAAGAAGAGCAATCTTCACCAGAAGCTGAATCAGATGCAACACAGCGCATCTATGAGCTAGAAACAGCACTTTCAGAAGCACAGGCAACCATTAAAGAACAGCAAGATAGCGTATTACGTGCCCGTGCTGATGTGGAAAACGCCCGTCGCCGAGCTGAAATGGAAGTAGAAAAGGCACGTAAATTTGCATTAGAGCGTTTTGCGGGCGAGCTTCTTCCTGTTGTTGATAACCTTGAGCGCGCTATCGAATTAACCGATGGCGAAAACGAAGCGGTTAAGCCGTTGCTTGAAGGTGTGGAAATGACACACAAAAGTTTCTTAAGCACTATTGAGAAATTTGGATTGAGCCTTATTGATCCGCAGGGTGAAACCTTTAACCCTGACTTGCACCAAGCTATGTCGATGCAAGAAAGTGCAGACCTCGCGCCGAATACGGTAATGGCGGTTATGCAGAAAGGGTATCAAATTAATGGCCGTTTGTTGCGCCCAGCCATGGTTATGGTTTCGAGAGCGCCTAGCGGTGGTGTAGATACGCAAGCGTAAATACGTATTGCGGCTTAAATTACACAAAAATGTCAGTTTTTTTACTGACAACTATTGAAAATAGTGCGGAATAACCCCACTAAAATTGTAGATTAAATAAATTTTTGGAGACACGTAATGGGTAGAATCATTGGTATCGATTTAGGTACAACGAATTCATGTGTCGCAGTGCTAGACGGCGACAAACCTCGCGTACTTGAAAACGCGGAAGGCGATCGTACAACGCCATCAATCATTGCTTACACAAACGACGGCGAAACTTTAGTGGGTCAATCTGCTAAGCGCCAAGCGGTAACAAATCCTGAAAACACGCTTTTCGCGATTAAACGCTTAATTGGTCGTCGTTTTCAAGATAAAGAAGTACAACGCGACATCGACATCATGCCTTACAAAATTGTAGGTGCAGACAACGGTGATGCATGGGTAGAAGCGAAAGGCGAGAAAATGGCGCCTCCTCAAGTTTCTGCTGAAGTACTTAAGAAAATGAAGAAAACCGCTGAAGATTATCTTGGCGAAGAAGTAACTGGCGCAGTAATTACTGTTCCTGCTTACTTTAACGACTCACAGCGTCAAGCAACGAAAGATGCGGGTCGTATTGCTGGTCTAGAAGTTAAACGTATTATCAACGAGCCAACTGCGGCTGCGTTAGCGTACGGTATGGACAAAAAGCAAGGCGATAACGTAGTTGCGGTATACGACCTTGGTGGTGGTACGTTCGATATCTCTATCATCGAAATTGATGAAGTAGACGGCGAGCACACGTTTGAAGTACTAGCAACTAATGGTGATACTCACCTTGGTGGTGAAGATTTCGATAACCGTGTAATTAACTACCTTGTTGACGAATTCAAGAAAGATCAAGGCATCGACTTACGTAAAGATCCGCTTGCTATGCAGCGTCTTAAAGAAGCCGGTGAGAAAGCGAAAATTGAGCTTTCTTCTTCACAGCAAACTGAAGTTAACTTGCCGTACATCACAGCAGACGGTTCAGGTCCTAAGCACTTAGCGATTAAGCTAACCCGTGCAAAACTTGAGTCATTGGTTGAAGAGCTTGTTAAAAACACGCTTAACCCGCTTAAGCAAGCATTGGCAGACTCTGACCTATCAGTAGGTGATATCCAAGATATTATCTTGGTAGGTGGTCAAACACGTATGCCATTGGTACAGAAGCTAGTTACTGAATTCTTCGGTAAAGAGCCACGTAAAGACGTTAACCCTGATGAAGCCGTAGCCGTTGGTGCAGCAATTCAAGGTGGTGTACTTTCTGGTGACGTTAAAGACGTACTACTTCTTGACGTAACGCCTCTGTCTCTTGGTATCGAAACCATGGGCGGCGTGATGACAGCACTAATTGAGAAGAACACGACTATTCCAACGAAGAAGTCGCAAACTTTCTCTACTGCTGAAGACAACCAGTCTGCGGTAACAGTACACGTACTACAGGGTGAGCGTAAGCAATCTAGTGGTAACAAATCACTAGGTCAGTTCAACCTTGAAGGTATTCGTCCAGCTTCACGTGGTACCCCTCAAATCGAAGTAACGTTCGACTTGGATGCGGATGGTATCTTACATGTGTCTGCGAAAGACAAAGACACAGGTAAAGAGCAGAAGATCACAATTAAAGCATCTTCTGGCTTAAGCGATGAAGAAGTCGAGAAAATGGTTGCTGATGCAGAAGCGAACAAAGAAGCGGACGCTAAGTTTGAAGAACTCATTCAAGCACGTAACCAAGCTGATGGCATGATTCACGCTACTCGCAAGCAACTTGAAGAAGTTGGTGATGCACTAAGTGCAGAAGACAAAGCGCCAATCGAAGAAGCCGTTAGCGCGCTAGAAACAGCAGTTAAAGGCGAAGATAAAGCAGACATCGAAGCGAAAACGCAAGAACTCATTCAAGCGTCTAGCAAGTTGATGGAAGCGGCTCAAGCACAGCAAGCAGGCGCGGCCGGTGAAGCTGGCGCTGAAGGCGCAGAGCAACAAGCATCTGGCCAAGCTGATGACGACGTTGTTGACGCTGAGTTTGAAGAAGTCAAAGACGAAGATAAAAAGTAAGCAAACTGTTGCGATATGCCCGGTAAGCCGGGCAAACTTTAGCAGTTAAGGCGCATCAGGTTCACTTGGTGCGCCTTTGTCGTGTAATAAAACACGATAATAAATGTAGTTTCACAAGGGCGACAATGTGCTCGAACAACGTGCTTGTGATAATAATAGGTAGGATAAGTAAACACTATGTCGAAACGTGACTACTACGAAGTGCTTGAGGTAGATAAAGGCGCTAGCGAACGCGAAATCAAAAAAGCGTATAAAAAGCTAGCGATGAAATATCACCCAGACCGCACGCAGGGCGATAAAGCCCTTGAAGTTAAATTCAAGGAAATCCAGGAAGCCTACGAAGTATTAAACGATGCGCAAAAGCGTGCCGCTTACGATCAATATGGTCACGCTGGTGTAGATCCTAATCGCGGTGGCGCTGGCTTTGGTGGTGGTGGCGACTTCGGTGATATCTTCGGCGATGTATTTGGTGATATTTTCGGTGGCGGCGGTGCTCGTGGCGGTCGTCAATCACGTGCTCGTCAGGGCTCAGACCTTCGTTACAATCTAGAATTATCGCTTGAAGAAGCGGTACGTGGCAAAAGCGTTGATATTCGCGTGCCTACATTGGTTGAATGTGAAGTGTGTGACGGTTCTGGTGCGAAGAAAGGCTCTACGCCAAAAACGTGTCCAACCTGTCATGGAAACGGTCAGGTGCAAATGCGCCAAGGCTTCTTTGCGGTTCAACAAACTTGCCCAACCTGTTCGGGTAAAGGCAAGATCATTGAAGATCCATGTAACAGCTGTCATGGCCATGGTCGTAAAGAAAAAACCAAAACCCTTAATGTCAAGATTCCATCAGGTGTTGATACCGGCGATCGTATTCGTTTATCTGGCGAAGGCGAAGCAGGAGAGAACGGCGCACCGGCAGGTGACTTGTATGTTCAAGTACATGTGCGTGATCATAAAATCTTCCAGCGTGACGGTAACAACTTGTACTGTGAAGTGCCATTAAGTTTCACTACAGCAGCCCTAGGTGGTGAGTTAGAAGTACCTACGCTAGATGGCAAAGTGAAACTTAAGATTAGCCCTGAAACCCAAACAGGACGTATGTTCCGTTTACGCGGTAAAGGCGTTAAATCGGTTCGAAGCGGCGCAGTTGGCGATTTGATGTGTAAAGTTGTGGTGGAAACACCGGTTAGCTTGTCATCACGTCAAAAAGAATTGCTACAAGAGCTAGAAGAATCGATGGGTAAAGCATCAAGTAAACACAGTCCAAAAGCACAAGGCTTCTTTGACGGTGTGAAAAAGTTTTTCGATGATTTAACTAACTAAATCGTATCAAAATTATAAAGCCCTCATATGAGGGCTTTTTCTGTCTCTTATACACAT